>Ga0137306_102291_pt1 | contig 16507 bp, 15 predicted proteins | sample Inofroosms_March_FD_97187 | JGI IMG/M metagenome (GOLD analysis project Ga0137306, IMG submission 97187) | Mouse cecal microbial communities from Vienna, Austria - N-Acetylneuraminic and N-Acetylglucosamine D2O microcosms_March | ecosystem: Host-associated > Mammals > Digestive system > Large...
AATCACCTGTCTCAGCGAAAGAGACTGACCGCCACTCTCCGGGCCGGACTGCGCCGCATCGTCTGTTCCCTGTTTTTTCCATAAGGGCAGACTGAAAAACAAAACAACAGTCAGCAGAATCTGTAAAAAGGCGATATAACGATAGCCCATATTCCAGCTTCGCCCGCCTGTCAGCGCATAGCCCATGATATAAGGTCCCAGGGAAGCGCCAACGCCCCACATACAGTGCAGCCAGCTCATATGCCGGCTGGCATAGTGAAGGGCCACATAATTATTTAAGGAAGCGTCCACACTTCCGGCGCCAAGTCCGTAAGGAACGGCCCACAGACACAGAGCGGCATAGGAATGACTGACCGAAAATCCGAACAGGGCGGCAGCCGTCATCAGCACGCTGACAGCCGTAACCATTCCCGTCCCGAACCGTTTCGTCAGCCTGTCGCTTTGCAGACTGGATACAATGGTCCCCACGGCGATAATCATGGAAATCCCGCCCGCATAGGAGACAGGCACGGAAAATTCCCGGTACATTGACGGCCATGCCGAACCCAAAAGGGAATCCGGAAGCCCCAGGCTGATAAACGCCAGATAAATCATAATCAACAGCAACTGAAACATGTCATCTTCCTCCTGCTTCTTTTGGTTTCGCAGCTTCCCTCCCAAGCCCCCTGGTTCCGGGAGAATTTTCAGCCGTTTCAGCGTCTGTAAATTTTCCCTGGACTTGTACGGTCCGCTGTGGGTTTTCATAAATCATTGAACACTGCTTTCTTTACCAAAAGAATACCGTCAAAAGATGCTTGATTCAATACATTTTCGGACGTATAATATAACAAAACCGCCAAACTGCCCAAAAGATACGGGGGTCCGGGCCGCAGCCAGACCCCAGGGCGGACGTGTCAAAAGGAGAAGGCCATGGCTTTACAGACATGCACTTTAAATCTGGACAGAACGTCAAAAGAACTCCGTCCCCATGGAAATCTGGGATTTCCCTGCGCCGGATATTCTTCTCACTATACCGCCAGGCCGGAAGACACGATTCCGTGGCACTGGCATGAGGAACTGGAAATGATCTATCTGGAAAGCGGGCAGATGAAGGTGAAAATCCCGTCAAAATCCGTACTTCTGGAGCAGGGGGACTGTATCGTTATCAATACAAATATCCTTCATTCCTGCACCGCCCTTTTGGAATGCCATCTGCACTCCCTTGTGTTCAGCCCTGCCCTGATTACCGGAAACGCGGATTCCGTGTTCGCGGAAAAATATATGGGGCCTCTTTTATCCTGTGATGCTTTCTCGGCCCATTTTATAAAGGCGGACAGCGGCGGTCACAGGGCGGCGCAATGGTTTTGCGCCGCTTTCGACGCCCTTGCCAAAGACAGCTACGGATTTGAATTTACCGTCCGGGAAAATCTGTCCCGGATCTGCCTGTTTCTCTACGGGGAGTTTCGGCCTGAGACAGATCCGGGCAATGGGCCGTTTAATCAGGACAATCTCCGCATCCGAAACATGCTGGAATACATCCACCGGAACTTTTCCGAAGACCTCTCCCTGGCGGACATCGCCAAAGCCGCCGATATCAGCGAACGGGAATGTCTGCGCTGCTTTCAGAGAACCATCCAGCTCTCCCCGATCCAGTATCTGCTGAAATACCGGATTATGCAGGGCGCGCAAATGCTTCTGAAAAATCCGGCGGACAGCATTTCCGAGACAGCGTCTCTGTGCGGCTTCGACAGCCCCAGCAACTTTGCCAGGCTGTTTAAGCGTTTTTACAACTGTACGCCCAGGGAATACAGAAACAGAAATTTCCGTTACAGCAGATAATTGTTCTCTTTGTCCGCCACCTGCAAAGCCGCCAGCGTATACGTGACATACCCTTCGGCCACAAGAGGCTCCAGCTTACATAATGCTTCGGCTTCCTCAATACCCGATGTTTTAAAAATTACCATCCCGGCGACGCCGGGATACCCTTTGAAGGGGCCGCACAGCTCTATTTTTCCGTCGGCATCCAGATTTCTCAGGTGTTCCACATGCCTTGTGATAACAGCTTTTGTAACTTTGTTAAATGTTTTTCCCTTTTTCATAATCATTACATACAACCAGTTTTCCATGCCGTTTCCTCCATTATAGTTCCGCAGCTCCCCTCCCAAGCCCCCTGAACCTGGGAGAATTTCCTGCCGCTGACGCGTCAGTAAATCCTCCCGGGGCTTGTCCGGTCCGCCGCTGTTTTCATAAACCGCTTGACACTACCGAAGTTCCGCTGCTTCCCTGCCAAACTTCCCTTTCAGCCTTCGCCCCTGTGCCGCGTATACATTTTAACGATATCGGCAGCCTTTTCTCTCAGCATAACGCGAGCTTCCCCAGGCTCGATAATCTCAACATCATTTCCAAACGACAGCAGATAATGGAGAATCCAGTGATTCAGCTCATACTGTGCCGTAACATAATAATATCCGTCATCGCCCAGGCAAACCTGGTCTTCCTGAAATTCATCATACAGCCTGTGAACAATCCGGGGGGAAAATTTCAGCCTGAACACAGGAAAATTGCTTTCCCCCTGATCCGCGGGCGCCAGCGAAAAATCTCCCGGCAGCTCCCGCTCGAAAATTTCCGGCATCACCTGCAGCTTCTTGATTCTGGACAGGCGGAAAATCCTGATTGCTTCTCTCTCCCCGCAATAGCCGATGATATACCAGGCATGAGATTTAAAAGCCAGCCGCAGCGGCTCTATGATTCTCGACGATTTTTTCAGCTCCGTGCTGACATAATCAAATTTGATCCTGTGCCTGTTGACAATCGCGTACTGCAATTCGGAAATCTTGATTTTTTCCCTTTCATCACTCCCCCAATATGAAAAATCAACATCAAGCCACTGGGGTTCCAGCGCATTTCTGAACACAGCGCCGATTTTGCTTAATGCCGTTTCCGCGTCAGGATACTTTGTGGCCTGCAATATTTTCAGCCCCTGATAAACGCTCTGCTGTTCCTCTCTGGACAACAGGGATTTATCAATTGCGTACCCATCTATCAGAGATATTCCTCCGCCTGCACCCTTCGCGGATATCACAGGTATCCCGGCAATCGTCAGCGTATTGATATCCCGGTAGATCGTTCTCGTTGACACGCTAAAATAATCCGACAATTCCTTTGCCGTAACATGTCCGTGATTGACGATATAAAAAACCATCTGAACCAAACGATCAATCTGCATCCCGTCCACTCCTTTCCCCGTAAACATATGATAACATATCTAATATGACATATAGCTGTCACATTAGATTATTTATTTCTGAAAACGCTCCAAATGATACGCTCCTTCCGCGCCATATTGAGATTTTCGGCAGTTATCCCTCCGTTATTAACATGTGGTTAAAAAATTCTCTCAAAAGTTAACATCATCTCAATTGCCGGATTCCCCATCCGATGATATGATGAAAACAACAAAAGCTTTTGTATCATTTAAAACCAAGGAGTGAACAAAATGCCAATCAATACGGTGATTCAGCAAAAGAGAAAAGAAGCAGGACTGACCCAGGAACAGGTGGCCGATTATCTCAATGTTTCCATCCCTGCCGTCAGCAAATGGGAAAACGGCTCCACCAGCCCGGATATTTCCCTGCTGCCGCCGTTAGCCCGGTTACTTAAAATTGATTTAAACACACTGTTCTGCTTTCAGGAAGATATGACCCGGCAGGAAATCGAATATTTCTGCAAGGAGATCACGGAGACTGTCCGGACAGAAGGAATCGGGGAAGGCTTTGAACAGGCCCGGCAGAAAATTCATGAATACCCCCACTGCGAACCATTGCTGCACTGCCTTACGTTCCAGTTAGACGGCCTTTTAATCACGTCCGGACTGCCGCCTGAGGAGAAGGAGCAGTATGATAAGACTCTTTCCGAATGGTATCGCCGGCTTTCCGAAAGCGGCGACGACAAAATCAGCAACAGCGCGGATTATATGATGGTCAGCAGGCTGATTCGCGAAGGTGATTATGACGAAGCCCAGGAAATTCTGGACAGAATGCCTGACCGGGAAAATCTGTTAAACGGCATGGCAGATAAGCTGATGCTGCAGGTAAACATTTACCAACAGCAGGGCAAAACGGAGGAAGCCGTGAAAGATCTGCAGAACGCATTGCTTATGTCCCTTAATAAAGTACAGCTTTTGCTCTGGAAACTGATGGACGCAGAACTGGCATCCGGAAAAATGCCGACGGCAAAATACATCGCGGATAAAACAGTGGAGATGACCGCTCTTTTTGATTTGTGGGCATATAACGGATTTCCGGCTCCTTTGCAGATCGCTTCCGCGGAAGAAAATGCCGACGAATGTATCCGCATTTTACGGCAGATGCTGAAAGCGATGCTCACGCCATGGGATCCGTCCGGTTCCCCGCTGTTTTACCGCGTCGCGAAAACCACCGGCCAAACTCAGATGCTGCCGGCCATCCTGTCCGAACTGGAACGGGACCCCGCGTATGATTTTCTGCGGAAATCTGATCAGTTTGAGCCATTGATTTCCGCCTATCGGGAGGCGATTGAAAAATAAACCGCCCGGAACGTAAAAAATATGCTATACTCTGTTTATGTCTGTAAAACCAATCCCTGCGCCCGGCGTCTGCCTGTGCCTGCGATTTCAGGGCGCCGGGCGTACTTTCTGTGACAAACGGAGGCATCAACTGATGAAAATAGCATTTTTTATTTCCGACCACGGATTCGGGCATATTATGCGTAATGTAGCCGTAATCAGCGCCGTTCAAAAGATGGGACATGAGGTGCTGTTAGTCACCGGGAACCGGCAGATGGCCATGGCAAGACAGTATCTGCCGCAGCCGGTGGGAGAAATTATCCGAAACACGGATGCCGGCCTGGAAGTGATTCCCGGCACACTTTCCATCGACACGGAAGCCACCACCCGGGCAGTCAGACGCCACCTTTTACGCTGGCCGGAACTGATCGCGACGGCAAAAGACCTCCATGCCGACCGGTTTGTGGTGGATATCGCTCCGTGGGCGCTGCAGGCAGCGAAAGAGACCGGGACGCCCTGCTTTCTGATGGCAAGTTTCACATGGCTGGATCAGTACGGATGGTTTCTGCCAGAAGAACTGCTGGCGCCTTACCGGACGGCCTTTGCGGCCGCTGACAGAGTTCTGATGTATGACCTGGCCAATCCTCCCACGAAAAACCGCTATCCGGTGCATACCGACGTAGGGTTTACGGCAAGACCCTTTCATGAAGATGCGGCAGCACGGATCAGGTCACGGCACAGCCGGAAAATTGTTTTTCTCTCCCTTGGCGGCAGCAATATCGGACTGGATTTTGAAATTGATGTCAGCGGGCTTCCCTACGATTTTATCAGCGCCGGAACACTGCGCCTTGCGGGCGCCAATGCCGAGATGCTGGACCCATCCACAGGCAACACCCAGGATTACGTTAAGGCGGCGGATTTCTGCATCTCCAAAGCCGGCTGGACTACGGTTTCGGAAATCATGCTGGCCGGCGTCCGCACCGCCCTTCTGGAACGCAATGACACACCGGAGGACACGATGACCATCGCCGAGCTGAAACGGCGCAAAGCGGTAATCTCCATTTCCACCGAAGATTTGAAAGATATGAAAAAGGTAATGGAACGGCTGGAGCAGTATTCCGGAACCGGGCGGCACTATTCGAATAATTACCGGAAAATTGCACTGGAAATCACCGGATAAGCGGCATTTTGGGGGCTCAGCTCCGTAAAAACATGCCCACGGCCGCGGATATCATTACAGATGGCATCTTGTATAGACCAGCGCCTCCATTCCGGAACTCCTGTCTTTCATACACATCTTACTTGATTTTAATGTGCCGATATAATAATAAAGATATCATAGGAAAAGTGTATTCTTTTAGACAAAGTAGTTGATACACAAAGAAAACTGTATCCAGGTGACAGCCGGAGAGCCGTTACGGAGGCAGTCAGAATCTGCAAAAGCAAAAACATACTGAAAACTTATCTGGAAGAACGTGAAAAGGAGGTTATTGATATAATGATAACGCTTTATAGTCAGGAAGAAGCCATGGAACAGTATGTTATCAGCAAACAATTTGAATCTGAAATCAAAAGCGCGGTACAGTCCTGCCGTGATTTTGGCAAAACAGTTGCTGAGTCGATCTCTTACCTCATGAAAAGATTTGAATTTTCAGAAGCAAGATCTCAAAAAGAGGTAGAAAAATATTGGAATTTATAATCCACCGCACACACCATCGCCCCCTCCCCATCGCTCATCCGGAGAAAAGGTTGTTGTTAGCCATCTTTTTATGGATAAATTTCAATGGCAGGCATGATCCGTATGGCTCACACCTGCCATTGTGTAGGGCTATCTATTTCCCGACAGTTCCTTCCTCTTAGATACATATCATTCCTGACAGAAATATTTTAACGTTATCGTCCCGGTCTGTAAAGCCGGAGACGGCGAAGCCCTTCACAACTTCAAAGAGCTCCGCCGCTTCGCCACAGCATGATATCTTTTTCAAATGGCTTCTCCACACAGATCAATCCTGCTCTGGCGGCACAATGATTCTATAAATTTCCGATTCATTAATCTGGCATTCGGCACAGTCGGATATTCACCCTACTGCTTCACAAATGCTTTTGCGGCCCTTTCCAGTTCGTGACCTGATACCACTTATTGGGCCGCTGCTTCTTCCTTTTCCCGGGCTTCATTTGCTTCCGCATAGAATTTCGCCTGATCGTCCGTCAGTTTATAGCCGAAGAAAGCGATCAGAGCGCCTGTCACCATGAACAGGGCCGGGAACAAGCCAAGAACCATCATATATCTGGATACAAACTGAGATGTAACCTCCATACCTGCGCTGTAGCCCGCCCACGCCAGAAGGTATCCCACCAGTGAGCCTCCCACCGCAAAGCCGATTTTCGTAGGAAGATTCATCACGGTCAGCGCCATGGTACGGTTATCCTGCCCTGACGTGTAGTAGCCGTACTCGCCGCAGTCAAGGTAATAGTTTGCGGTCATAGCCTGATATACATACTGAGCGGCCTGGGCGGTACACATAAACACCACCACGAACCAAAGGCTCTTTAAACCCAGCAGCCACATACCCACCGTCGAAACCGCATAGAGGCTGAAACCGATTACCATGGCCCCTTTTTTACCAAACTTCCGCCCGATGGCAGGCACGCAGAGGCTGGCCAGAAAAGCCACGATGCTCCTTGCGGTCAACGCAATCGTCATCATCTCAAATCGTCCTGTCACTACACGGAAATAATAAGCCGTAACGCCGCTGTAAATCTGGGTACCGATGGTAAACAGCGTGAATGCAGTAAACAGAATAATCATCTGTTTGTTGGTCAGAATAGATTTCATCATCTCTCCCACGGTGGGAACACGCTTCTTTACGCTGGGATCTCCCGGCGGGTCGAACTTGCCTGCCCGTTTAATGAAGATTATGTTGCAGATCAGGAAAAACGTGGAGAACAAAACGGTAGCCGCAAAATAGCCCTTTGCCTCACCGAATACCCTGCCTGTCGCAGTGATCACCGGAAGGATAATCGCAGAACCGATAATAGATACGGCCGCACCCACCTGGGACTGACGAGTCGTCACGTTCTTTCTGTCTTCCATGTTTGCGCCGCACATTTTCGGGATGATCGCACCTCTGGCCGTCGCATTAAAATTCATGGAACCATGGAACATAATGTAGCCGATACATACGATCACAGCTCTCTGTACCGGATTATGTACGAAGGCAGTCGTATCGAACATCTGAATCAACATGCCGAAGAACAGCGTTCCGGTCAGCAGTCTTAACCAGGACACATACTTGCCGTGCTTCATATTGGATTTCTCAATGATGACTCCGGCAATCAGGCTGATTAGAAAATCTGCCGTTTTGGCCACTAGCATACAGGTTCCGTACAATACCGGGGAAATACCCAGGTAATCGGTCATAAACAGCGTCAGATATAGCACCTGAACAGTGAAGGCCATGGTCAGCGCACCCTGCGCCAATGCATAAATATTAATGTCAAAACTGGTCAATTTCGGTTTTTCCATAAAGTACCCCCTTGTCTTTCACCCCAAATGTAAATAAAATGACTATCAGTCCTCATCCGTTATGAATTCAGAAGTTTTCTGCTCAGCTCATAAATGTAGTCCTGTTCCTTTACGGGAGCCACTCTCAGACTACAGTATACGGGAGCGGTATCCATGACAGGACCGTATTTGTCTACGAATTCTTTCGCCGCCGCATAGCATTCTTCATCCGTCGCATCCTGCTCCAAGACTCTAGGCTCAATCCCAAGAATAATGTCTTTTCCATACAACTCATGGAGCTTTTCTTTATCGTTCATCGGCTGTCCGCACCAGGTATCCATGCCGGCTTCAATCATAGCCGGGACCAGCAGTTCCACCTGACCGCAGCAATGGAACTCAAACACGATATCTTTGCTGTGGCAATAATCCACAATCCGTTTTAGCGGAGGAACCAGCATTTCTCTCGCCGTTTCCAGTGAAAAGAAAGGAGCCCTCTGTGAACCCCAGTCATCATGGAAATACAGAATGTCAAGACCAAAGGTGTCTATGTATTTGTCAATATACCGAATATACAGATCGGCCAGCTTGTCAAACAGGCTGTGAACGCCCTCTTTCTGATCTTCATCAATCAAAGCCATCACCGCACCCTCGAAATCCATAAAAGAAATCAGACGCTCAAACATACCGTTTAACTGCCAGATCAGAACCGGGCGGTCAACATTACATCTGACTGCATTGTCAGCTTTTGCCTTCTCCCAGTCATAGCTGTCAATATCCGGGAAATTGATCGCCTTCTCCCATTCGGAAGCATCTTCAAGTACGGGATTTCCAGGCTTTACCATAGAGCCGCCCGCTACTGGCACGTAAATCCACTCAACTCCGAACATATCCCTGCCGCCGCCGGTCATGGGATCAAAGGGCTTGTCCTCCATGATAAAGGATCTGGCAATATTGTCCGGCACGACTCTGGGCGCAATATTCACGATCTCTCCCGCAATCGGAATCCACAACGCCTTTTCTTTTTTCAGGAATACGTTTTTGTAATGCTCTTTGCTGGCAATCGGCGTATTGTACACAGGCAGCGGTTTCAGACCGTTTCTGGCGGCATTAAAGGTTTTCGGTATCAGCTCAGCTTCGTTAAATTGAATTCTTTCCATTAAAATTTTCCCCCTTGTCTCGCGCTAAATGTGATTTTGCTTCTCTTCCATATCTGTCAGTTATCTGCACTGATAAATCCCGTCGCCTGCTTCGGTGGCCTGCGAGGCTGCAGGGCCGCCGTCTGAGCAAATTTCATGCTTTTGGCAACCAGAACCACGATGTCCTTGTTATTCTCCGAAAGCGCACCGAAAATTGCCCGCATATCGGCACTTCTACTTTTCATTGATAAAACCCCCTCTCTTTTGATCTATTATTGATATTTTTATTTAATAATAAATCAATAAATGATATTTGTCAATAAGTGTTTGATATAGATCTTGACTTTGTTATCATCCATTGATATTATAGTTTGGGAGGTATTGTAAATGAACAACCGTATTCGTGAATTGAGAAAAGCCCTTTGCCTGAGCCAGAAAGAATTTGCTGAAAAAATCGGTCTGAAACAAAACGCCATCAGCTATATGGAAAAAAACGGCGCTACCGTTACGGAACAGAATATCAAAACCATCTGTTCCCAGTTCAGCGTTTCCGAACACTGGCTCCGTACCGGTCTTGGAAAAATATTTCTTGAAAATGAGAAAAAGCAGAAAGAATTCTTTGAAATTTTTGACGATCTGTCTCCCGTCCTCCAGGATTATCTGATTAAAACCGCCAGAGATCTTCTGGCGGTTCAGTTGAAATTGCAGGCAGATCATGGAGAGACCAAACCGCTTCATGATAATGAAAAGATATCTTCTGAATAATACCTGATATGATAAAACCCCATAAAACAGGAGCCCCCCTCTCTTTCAGGGCGCTCCTGTTTTACAAATTTTATATCCATACTTTCCGAGTTCCGCCTACAAAAACAAAGGCGGTTTCACCTCATTCCCCGCAAAAGTATTCGGTACCGGATTTGACATGAAAAAATACACTCCGGCCACTTTAATCATACCGAACCCACGATTAAAACCGCTGTCCTATACCTATTGATAACCTCACCCTTCCGCCCCCTGTTTCCCCACCGGCGCCGCGTACACGGTGCAGATATAATCCTGATCTGCAGACGGGCCGGGCGCAAATCCGAGAAGCTCATCCATCCGCTCCTGGTCATAGGCGCCGATGGCACAGGTCCCGCAGCCGATGGCCTCGCAGGCCAGGTACAGATTTTCACACACATGCCCCGCGTCCATCAGCAGATACTTGGCCGCCTTTAATCCGTAACGCCATTCCATCCGGTAGGGAACACAGGCCCAGGCAAACAGAACCGGCGCCGACGCGGCAAAACGCTGTCCGCAAAGAGCGTCGCTTAACTCATCCTGGAAATCCGGACGGTCATCCCACAGCTCCAGCTCATGGCTTTCCGGAAGATAATGATAGACAGCGTGTCTCAGCCCTTCCACATGGTTGACAAACAGATAGGTCTCAAACCCATGGCGGGAACCGGCGGAAGGAACATACCGGAACGTCACCGGATTTCTGCGCCCCGCATAATGGCGGATGCCCTGGGTGCTCATAAGAAGAAAGGACAGTTCCAGAAGGGAAAGCGGAGTCTCCCCATATTTCCGCCGGCTCTCCCGTTCCCGCAGAAGATCCATAATCGTTCCCTGAAAAGACAGACGTTCAAACTCCACGGGAAGCGAAACGGTTTCCGTCCCTTTTCTTTTCTGCAGGCAGGGAACGGCCGGAAATCCCTGCTGCTGATCCGTCGCCTCCGCTCCCGCATCTGCCGCCTGATAGCCTTTTAACAGCTCCCTGTTTCTCATAATCTCATATTTGGTCTTGTCATTCATGCCAAATTTCCCTCCTGTTCCATCATTTCCCTTGGTATTTCTACTGCTCAAATATCAAAATCGCGGAGGCAGCCCCCTATCAGTCTGCCTCCGCATCATGCCAGTCGTTTTTTCTTTTCCGCCGTTACACCCTGCGCACCGTCACCGACACCCAGTCATTCTGGTGTGTAACTTCCACAATCTCAAAGTCGGGATTTTCCTCAAAAGCCTTCTTCACTTCCGCTTCCTTCGTATTAATAATCCCGGAAGTAATCATCACGGCGCCTTTTTTCATATGTCTGGCAGCCTCCCCGGACAGCATGATAATCACCGGCGCCAGAATATTCGCCACCACAATATCATAGCACGCCAGCCCCGCTTCCTTTTGCAGAGCCTCGTCATCAATGATATTTCCCGTAACAATCGGAAACTGCTCCGCCGGGATATGGTTTACCGCCACATTTTCTTTTGCGGCTTCCACTGCGTTTTCGTCCAGATCCGTGCCGAAGGCCCGGTCAGCCCCCAGTTTTATCGCGGTAATTCCCAGAATGCCGCTGCCGGTTCCCACGTCCAGTACCCGATCTCCGGCCTTTAAGTATTTCTGCATCTGGCGGATGCAAAGCTGGGTAGTCTCATGGCTTCCTGTGCCGAAGGCCGTGCCCGGATCAATCTCCACCAGCAGTTTATCCTTATGTTCTTCCGGGATTTCCTCCCAGGTAGGCTTAATCAGTATATGGTCGATGGTAAAGGGCTTGAAAAACTGTTTCCAGTTGTTCATCCAGTCCAAGTCTTCCGTCTCGGTCTGGCTGATCTCGCCGCTTCCCACGTCCACAAACATGCGCAGCTCATCCAGCCCTTCCCGCACCTGTTCCAGAATCCCCGCAGCATCCGCTTCCATCTCCAGATAATAGGAAACCCTGGCCGTACCGTCGTCAGGAGGCAGCTCCGGCAGGATGTCGATAAACATCCCTTTTGTCTCCTTCTCCGTCAGAGGCACATGGTCCTCGATCTCAATGCCCTCAATGCCCAGATCGTCCAGCATACTGCTGACCAGGTCTACCGCTTCGCAGGTTGTCTGAATCGTGAATTTTTTCCATTTCATTTTTCAAATAAGTCCTTAAACCCTTTTTTCTTTTTCTTTTCTTTTTCTTCCGGCGCCCTGGAAGTCTCGCCCATGGCCTCCTGGAAGTGACGCAGCGCTTCTTTTTGCTCCTCGTTCATCCGCTCAGGCACCTGCACCACCAGAGTGACATACTGATCGCCCCGGACAGATTTATTCCGCAGGGAAGGCACGCCTTTTCCTTTCAGCCGGATTCTGGTATCCGTCTGGGTTCCCGCCTTTACCTCATATTCCACTTCGCCGTCCACCGTCTTAATGCGGATCGGGCCGCCCAATGCCGCCGTGGCAAAGGTAATCGGGGCGGTCGAATAGATATTCACATCCTGACGCTTGAAAATCGGATGGTTGGACACGATCACCTCTACCAGCAGATCGCCTCTCTCGCCGCCGTTGGTGCCCAGCTCTCCCTTGCCCCTGATCCGGATGCTCTGCCCGTCGTCGATGCCGGCGGGGATGGATACCTGAATCTTCTTTCTGGACTGGGTATAGCCCGTGCCGTAGCAGTTAGGACATTTTTCTTTAACAATCGTACCCTTGCCGCCGCATTCCGGACAGATCTGCTCGTTGCGCACCATGCCGAACATGGTCTGCTGGGTCGTAACCACCCGGCCCTTGCCGCCGCACTTGGAACAGGTCTGAGGCTGGGTGCCCGGTTTCGCCCCGGTGCCGTGGCACTGGGTACACTCGTCTTTCAGATTCATCTCAATTTCCTTCTCGGTGCCGAATACGGCTTCCTCAAAGGTAATTCTCACGGAGGTGCGCAGATTCGCCCCTTTCATGGGACCGTTATAAGCCCTTCTCCTGCCGCCGCCGAACAAATCTCCGAATAAATCTCCGAAAATATCTCCCATATCCCCGGTAAAGTCAAAACCGCCCGGTCCTCCAGCGCCGCCCTCAAAGGCCGCATGGCCAAACTGGTCATACTGTCTTCTTTTTTCCGGGTCGCTTAACACGCCGTAAGCCTCGGATGCCTCTTTAAACTTTGCCTCGGCCTCCGGATTTCCCTGATTGGTATCCGGGTGATATTTTTTTGCCAGAGCCCTGTAGGCCTTTTTCAGCGCCCCGTCATCCGCATCCCTGGAAACGCCCAGGACCTCATAATAATCTCTTTTGCTCTCTGCCATCGCTATGTTCAACCTTTCATCCTATAAACTAGATCTTTCTGCGCTGTGCGCCGGCCGGTCCGGGCATTTCTAAAAGCGCCGACCGATATCCCATATTCCCATATGCGCTAACGCAGTGTAGGGCGCTCTGCATTTCAGCAGCGCACCCCTGCACTGGCCCTCCGTGTAGAGGGTTTCATCTAAATTTATACTTCTTTATAGTCAGCGTCAACCACATCGTCCGCAGCGCCGCCCATATCCGGGCCGGGGCCTTCCTGGCCTGCTCCGCCTGCTGCCTGGGACTGCTCATACATCTTTGCGAACAATGCCTGGGCATCCTTCATCAGTTTTTCCTTGCCGGCTTTCAGTTCGTCCGCCTGGGCATCGGAAATCTCGCCGTTGGCCGTAGCCTCCAGCACTTTTTTCAGGTCGTCGATATCAGCCTGTACCTGGTCCTTGGCAGAAGGATCAATCTTGTCGCCGGCTTCTTCCATCGCCTTCTCGGTCTGGAATACCATGGAATCCGCGTCATTTCTGGCGTCGATGCCCTCTTTGCGCTTCTTATCCTGCGCCTCGAACTCAGCCGCTTCTTTCACGGCCTTATCAATCTCGGCATCGGACATATTGGAACCGGCAGTGATGGTGATATGCTGTTCTTTTCCGGTTCCCAGATCCTTGGCGGATACGTTTACGATACCGTTGGCGTCAATATCAAAAGTAACTTCGATCTGAGGAACACCTCTCCTTGCGGGCGGAATTCCGTCCAGTCTGAACTGTCCGAGACTCTTGTTATCTTTCGCAAACTGTCTCTCACCCTGCAATACGTTGATATCCACGGCGGTCTGATTGTCCGCGGCGGTGGAGAACACCTGGCTGTGCTTGGTGGGAATGGTGGTATTCCGCTCAATCAGTCTGGTGGCAATGCCGCCCATCGTCTCGATGGACAGAGACAGCGGGGTAACGTCCAGAAGAAGGATATCCCCTGCGCCTGCATCGCCTGCCAGCTTGCCGCCCTGGATGGAAGCGCCGATGGCCACGCACTCATCCGGGTTCAGGTTCTTGGAAGGCTCCTTGCCGGTCAGTTGTTTTACTTTATCCTGTACGGCGGGCACACGGGTGGAACCGCCTACCAAAAGCACCTTATCCAGCTCGGAAGCGGACAGTCCCGCATCTCTCAGAGCATTCTGCACAGGGCCTGCGGTACGCTCTACCAGGTCATGGGTCAGCTCGTCAAATTTCGCTCTGGTCAGCGTCATATCCAGATGTTTGGGTCCTTCCGTGGTCATGGTGATAAACGGCAGGTTGATATTTGTGGTGGTGGCGGAAGACAGCTCTTTCTTTGCTTTCTCCGCTTCCTCTCTGATTCTCTGCAGAGCGATCTTGTCATTGGACAAATCCACGCCTTCCAGCTTTTTAAACTCAGAGATCATGTAATCGGTCAGTTTTGCGTCAAAATCATCGCCGCCCAGACGGTTGTCGCCGGAGGTAGCCAGCACTTCGATTACGCCCTCGCCGATCTCAATAATGGAAACGTCGAAAGTACCGCCGCCCAGGTCATATACCATAATCTTCTGCTCTTTTTCATTGTCCAGGCCGTAAGCCAGGGCGGCAGCCGTAGGCTCGTTGATGATACGCTTAACATCCAGGCCCGCAATCTTGCCTGCGTCCTTCGTGGCCTGTCTCTGAGCATCGTTGAAATAGGCGGGAACGGTGATTACGGCCTCCGTCACGGTCTCTCCCAGATAGCTTTCCGCATCTGTTTTCAGCTTCTGAAGAATCATCGCCGAAATCTCCTGCGGAGAGTACTTCTTGCTGTCTATCTCAACTCTGTAATCGGAACCCATGTGTCTCTTAATGGAAGAAATGGTTTTCTCCGCATTGGTTACGGCCTGGCGCTTTGCCAGCTCGCCCACCAGACGCTCGCCGTTTTTGGTGAATGCCACTACGGAAGGAGTTGTTCTGACACCCTCCGCATTCGCGATTACGACCGGCTTGCCGCCTTCCATTACGGCCACACATGAATTTGTTGTACCTAAGTCAATACCTATGATTTTTCCCATGATTCATTCCTCCTGAATATTGGTGCATTTCATTTATATTTATTAAACTGTTCCATGCAGTTTCTGATATACCGATTTGTTTCTTTGGCTAATTTGCCACCTTTACCATGCTAGGGCGGATCACGCTGTCCCGGTAGGTGTATCCCTTCTGGAATTCCTCCACCACCACGTTGTCCCCGGCTTCCTCGTCGTCCACATGCATCACCGCATTGTGAAGATTCGGGTCAAACTCTGCGCCTATGGCTTCGATAGGCTTTACTTCCATTTCTTCCATCATTTTCAGCAGAAGCTGATAGGTTTTATCCATGCCTGCCGCGAAAGGCTCCTGTTTCTGTTCTTCTTCCAGGGTGGAAAGTCCCCGTTCAAAGTTATCGACGATGGAAAGAAGCTTCTCGAACACGCTTTTCACGCCGATCTCATACATGGCTGCTTTTTCCTTATCGGTCCGCTTTCTGTAATTGTCAAACTCTGCCATGGTCCGCTTTACCCGGTCCGTCAGTTCTTCGATCTGCTCGTCTTTCTTATCCTTTTTCTTCTTAAAGAAAGACTTCTTTGCCGCGGGCTCTCTGCCTTCCGCTTCTTCTCCGGTTTCGTCCGCTTCCGGTTCTTCTTCCGTCTCCCCGGATTGTGCCTTTTCGGTTTCTTCGTCTCCGGTTTCCGGCATCCCGCAGTCTTCCTCACCGGTCTGATCTGTGTCGGTTTCCTCCGGGATCATTTCTTCTTCCGGAACATATTCTTTTTCATCCATCATTTCCTCTGTCTTCCGGTCTTCCACTGTTCATCCACCTTTCTATTGATCCGGTTCGTCAGGCCGGAATAATATATCAAGCTGTGCCATCAGCGTTCTCAGCGTATCCATAACTTTTACATAATCCATCCGCTTGGGGCCGATGATCCCGATGGTGCCCCGCACGCCCTCGCTCAGCTCATAATTCGCCGTTACAACACTGCAGTCTTTCATGGTCTGCACCGGCATCTCGTCGCCGATATATACCTGCAGGTCCTCTTTTCCCTCCGAATCCAGACTTTCTTTCACCAGATTCCTCAACTGATCCTTTTCCTCAAACGTATGAATCAGCTCGCTGGCCGTCTGGCCGTCGGACAGCTCCGGATACTTGAAAATATTCGTAGCGCCGCTGGTGTAAATCTGCATGCCGTCTTCCTCGGTGCGCACCGCATCCGCCACTGCGTTCAGAATTTCCCGCATCAGCATGCCGTGAACTCCTGCCTGCTCCTCCAGCTCTTTTATGATACCCAGATTGATATCATTGATGGTCAGTCCGTTCAG
>Ga0137306_102293_pt1 | contig 16506 bp, 15 predicted proteins | sample Inofroosms_March_FD_97187 | JGI IMG/M metagenome (GOLD analysis project Ga0137306, IMG submission 97187) | Mouse cecal microbial communities from Vienna, Austria - N-Acetylneuraminic and N-Acetylglucosamine D2O microcosms_March | ecosystem: Host-associated > Mammals > Digestive system > Large...
ACACACCTGCGCCATATTTTTCACGTCAATCCCGAACAGCTTGCAGATCTCCTCATCCCACTTAAGCTCAAAGATATTAAAAAGCTGGGTGCGGGAGGCATTAGAGTAATCGGTCTTGTAGGACTTTCCCCCGGTCAGCTTGTAGATGAGCCAGCTATCGATTGTACCGTGGCAGATCTCACCCTTATCCGCTTTCTCCTTCGCGCCCGCCTCATTTTCCAGGATCCACGCGATCTTGGACGCCGGGAAATAGGGAGACAGGTTCATGCCCGTCTTCCTGCGGATATTTTCCGCCTCCCCCTTTTTTTCTACCCTCTCGCAGATGGCCGCTGCCCTGGCGCACTGCCATACGATAGCATTTCCTACCGGCTTTCCGCTTACGCGGTCCCAGGCCAGCGAAGTCTCCCGCTGGTTGCTCAGCCCCACGCCTGCCACCTTCTCTTTATCAATATCCTCCGTGAGCATCCGCACAACTTCGACGACATTTTCATAAATCTCGGACGGATCGTGGGACACCCATCCTTTTTCGTTGATCATCTGCTCGTGGGGCTTATCCGTGCGCTTGATGAGGCTCCCGCTCTCGTCGAACAAAAGCGCCTTCGTCCCCTGTGTACTCTGGTCTATACTTATGATATATCTCTCTGCCATTGCCCTATTCCTCAACCTTTCCCATCTGTGCAGCCTGCGGCGGCAGCGCCGCCTTACGTCCGCTGCAGCGCCCGCCCAGACTGCGCTTCTGTGTTACAGCTCTGCCTTCAGCACCTCTTCCTTAAGCGGAATAGACGCCGTCGCCCCTTCTCTTGACACGGCGATCGCAGATGCCTTTGCCGCAAGGGACAATCCCTCCGAAACTGGCATACCGTCGATGACCGATGAGATAAAGTACCCGGTAAATGTATCTCCCGCCGCCGTCGTATCCACTGCCTTTACCTGATAGATCCCCTGACGGTACTGCTCATCCTTGTACTGGTACACAGAGCCGTCGCCGCCGAGAGTCAGGACCACCTTCGCCTCCGGGTAAAGCTCCTTCAGCTTTTCAAGGATCTTATCCGTCTCCTTCTCGCCCGTCACCTGTCCGCCTTCAATCTCATTTAGCAAAAACATAGAGATCTTGCCAAAATCGCAGGCGTCAAGAGCGCTGTCGTAAGGCGACGGATTCAGGATGATCATCATCCCCCGCTCGTACGCCCTGTCGATAATGTAATCCAGCAGATTCACCTCATTCTGCAAAAGAAGGATGTCCCCCTTTTCAAAATTCCCCAGCACCTCATCCACAAAATCCTTCGTGATGCTCCTGTTGGCGCCGCCGTACAGAAGGATGCAGTTCTGTCCGTTCTTATCCACCTGAATGATCGTATGGCCCGATTTTTCAGACACAGTTCGGATAAAATCAGCATTTACACCGCCCTCCTTGCAAGCCTCGAGAAGAACGCCGCCCTCCTTGCCGATCATTCCCGCATGATATACGTCCACTCCCGCCTTAGCAAGCGCGATCGACTGATTCAGCCCCTTGCCGCCGCAGAATACGTTCATCCCCGAAGAAGCCAGGGTCTCTCCCGGCATCACCATATGGTCAACCGAATACACATAATCCAGGTTCAAAGATCCAAAATTCAATACCTTCATTATCAATAGCCCTCCTGCCAAATTCCCTTGTCTAAAAAGCAACCCCGGCCCGCAGCATAATATTCGGATAGGGCGTAAATTCACCCGTCCGGATCACGAACTTAAGCCGCTTAGACTCCTCTTTAAGCTTCTCATGAGCGATCATCTCCGAATCCACCCCGCCAAGCTTCTCCTGAATATAAGATAAAAGCTCCGGATTATTCTCCTTAATCTCCTCCGCTACAGTATATTGAACTTCTCAAGAAGCTCGCCCTCGTTGCACATGGTAGTCCAGAAGTCAAAGGGCCTTGTGGAAATCTGTAAGATGCGGATATTCCTGAAAGTCTTTACTACATTGCACACTGCAAGGAAATCTCTTAAGCCCCTCTCGAATACCGGGTCGTTAAGCCGGCAGTTGGTCATATAGGTAAATGGCACTCTGAACCTTCTAAGCACCTTTCCTGTCGCAAACAGCCCGCACTGTGTATCCCTGAGTCTTGTTCCGTCAGCCTCCGGCCTCTCGTCAAGAGGTCCCCATAAAAGCACCGGAACACCAAGCTCCTTTGCCAGCCTTGCGCAAAGGTACTCTGTACCGAAATTGCAGTGGGGAAGGAATAAACCGTCGATTCCCTCTGCCTTGAACTTCGCCGCGATTTTCTTCATGTCATCATCGTTATACAGAAGCCCTTCCTCGTTGATGTCGTCGATATCTACGAAATCAATGCCAAGCTCTTTTAGCCTGTCTGCAGTCAGTCCCCTGTACTTGATCGCATCCGGCGCGCTGAAGATGCTTCTTCTGGTCGGTGCATATCCCAGTTTGATAGTTGCCATTCTTTCTTCCTCCTTTTTTTGTTTCAGACGGCGCACCATAACGGTACGCTTATCTATATCCAGTACATCATCCATCCTTCGTGTCTTTTCCCGACGTCCGATATCCGGTGCACATAGATCCTTTACCATGCCGCATGCTGTTATCCGGCTCTGCTATACGAAGCTTTTCCCTTCGTCATGCCTTTATCCGCCCTCCTGTCCTCTCAGGTCCTTCACGCTTCCCCGTTCGATGAACTTCGTGCAGATCTGTATCTTCATCTTCTCATGCCGGCCGGGATACTGAATATGGTCCAGAACCCTTCTCACTGCCACCTTGCCAAGCTCCTGCTTGTACACATGGATAGTGGTAAGCTCCGGCGCCGACACCGCGCCGAAGGGAATATCGTCAAATCCCACGATGGAGACGTCCTCCGGAATCCGGATCCCTTTCTCCTTCAGCGCCCGCATAGCGCCCAGCGCGATGATGTCATTGTCTGCGAAATACGCGGTAGGAAGCTTTGGATCCTTCTCCAAAAACTTCTTCATATCTTCATAGGCCGTTTCAAGCTGTGTGCCTATCGTAACCTGATACTCTTTTCTTATGGGGAACCCATATTTACCAAGCACCCGTACGTATCCGTATTCCCGGTAGCGGAATGCCTTTATCCGGTAATTCCCTCTAAGATATCCGATCTCTTTGTGCCCTTTCCGGATCAGATACTCCATGGCGTGGCACACCGAATCTGTATTATTAATCAGTACTCCGTCAAATCTCATGTCCTCGGACCATCCGTCAAGGAGCACCATATGTCCCTTGTAATCCCTGAACGCAAGAAAGTCCTCATCCATCATCTCTGCCCCCAGAAGGATCATCAGGGAGCCCGTGTCCTCCAAAACCTCCGAAAGCCGCTCCTCAAAGCTCTCATCCTCGCAGTCAAGCCTGCTGAAAATCGTCTCATAGCCCAAGTCCTTCGCCTGCTTTTCCACCCCTTCGATCATGGCCAGGAAAAACTGGTTGTTGTCGATGATCCGGCCATTCTTCCGGTAAGTGACGAACTTGATCTTTGTGATCACCTTTTCCGGGTGGTAGCCAAGCTCCTCGGCCGCCCTAAAGATTTTTTCTGACGTTTCACTGTTGACGCCCTTTTTACGGTTCAAAGCGTTGGATACAGTTGCCGGAGAAAAGCCCGTCGCCTGACTTATCTTCTTTATACTGACTTTCACTTTTTCACCGCCCTTTGTCATGTTCTACTCTTTATGCTTACATTATAAACATTTATATAAATATTTCAATAGTTTTTTCTGTTTTTCTTTGTCAATATTTATATTTGGTTTAATATTCATAGTTTTATAGTCTATATTTTGTCTATTATTTACAATTCATTTATCATAAATTTACAATTTATTCATATTTTTCTTCTGTTTTGATAAATGTTTATATGAAAATTCATATAAATATTTATATAAATATAATGCATTATCCGATAAAACTATTTTGGCTGCTGTTCAATTTGTGACTGGCAGCATGCAACAATCCATTTAGAATTGCCTGCACTATAAAAGAGCAGGGTGCCAACACTTTCCTGCTCTCATAAAACACGGTATATAATTTTCTTTCCTGATATAGCCAAACAGCGCTCTGCACTAAGCCTCTTTCTTCTATATCCGCCGCACACTCCCCCGCTCCACAAAATCCGTGCACACCTGTATCTTCGTCTTGATCCTGCACTGGTTCTCTATGGAATAAAGAAGCTCCCTCACCGCCGTCGCCCCCATCTCATGCTTGTACACGTTGATGGTGGTAAGAGGCGGATCGGACACCGCGCCGTAAGAGATATTGTCAAACCCGATGATCGACACGTCCCCCGGGATGTCATAGCCGCATTCCTTAAGCGCCTGCATCGCCCCGATGGCTATGGTGTCATTGTCCACGAAAAATGCAGACGGCAGCGAAGGGCCGCCCTCCAGATATCTCTTCATGCCCTCGTAGGCTGTCTCCACCTTCGTCCCCACTGTCGGAATAAACTCCGGCTTCACCTGGAAATGATGGGCATCGATCACCCGCCAGTAGCCGATCTCCCTGTACCTGAACGCCTGTATGCGGAAATCCCCCCTGATGTAGCCAATCTCCTTATGCCCCCGCTCCACCAGATATTCCACCGCCTTTGCCGCCGAATCCGTATTGCTGATGAGAACGCTGTCAAAAAAATATCTGTCGCTCCATCCGTCCAGCAGGATGATCTTGTTGCGGGCATGAGTATAAGGCTCAAAGTCCTCCTCCATCATCTCCGTTCCAAGGAGCACCACCGCGCTCTCCTCGTCCGACAAGATCTCCCGGATCTGCATAGCATATCCCGGATCATTAACATCCACATAGCAGAACAGCGTCTCAAGCCCTAAAAGCTTCGCCTGCCGTTCCACTCCCTCAATCACCGCCGGATGGAACGGGCTGTCGTCAATGATCAGCCCGTTCCGCCGGAAAATGACAAACCGAATCCTCTTTATCCTCTCTCCCGTATGATATCCCAGCTCTTCCGCCGTCTTTAATATCTGTTCCGCCGTTTCCTTATTGACGCCTCTCTTATGATTCAGCGCATTGGACACCGTCGCCGGTGAAAAGCCTGTAATCTCGCTTATCTTGCGAATACTGATCTTCATAATTCGATATCAACCTTTCTGAAAATACTTTAGCTATTTCTATTATATCTGTACAGTACTTGAAAAACAACTTTAAGATGCCATTTTCCCCATCCTGTTGTATAATAAGATTATTACACAGGCTTGTGCATTTACTTCACAGACCGCAGGAAATGATACAAAAATGCAAAAATCCCATTGCAAAGGTAATTTACATAGATTTTTGCAGGTTACTGGCCACTTTGTTCAACGTATCATAATAAGGTTACTGTGAGCAGAGTGAACATAATGAAAGGAATGGATAATCTATGATCAACATCCCGATGAAAGTAACGGACAGCTATAACCGAAGCAGCATTTCATCCCTCAGCCAGCCAAAGATCCAGCCAGCCTTAAACCGGCAGACGATCGGATCCGTCAGCATCCCCACCCCGGGCAGCATCAGCACAGCAGGCGCCACACGCCCGGGCACAACTTCCAGACAGCAAGCGGCACGCACCTTCACCCCGGAAGTTCCCACGCCTCAGACCGCTCCCGCAGCCCTTAAGTACCGCAAGCCCCCTGCGCTCCGTAACCTGGTGCAGAAAGGGCAGAAGGTGAATATCGGAACCGACGGGCAGCTCAAAGGCTTGAAGGTAGCTATGGGGTGGAACACCTCCAATCCCCGGTGCGACATCGACCTGTCCGCATTTCTCCTTGGGCCTTCGGGAAAAGTACCAGGCGACGACTGGTTCGTCTTCTACGGGCAGACAGACAGCCCCGACGGCAGCGTTTCCTTAGATGTTAACGGCTCCGCCGAAGACAGGGAAGTGGCATACATCCATCTGGCAAAGCTTAGCCCCGGCATAAAAAAAATCGTATTTGTACTTACGATCAATGAAGCGCTGGCATACCAGCTTAATTTCAGCATGGTCAAAGACGCCTATATCCGGCTTCTGGATACAGATACCAGACGGGAAATCTACAGCTTCCTGCTGACGGACTACTATGCCAATGTGACTTCTATGATGCTGGGAGAGCTTTATCTGTACAACGGCACATGGAAATTCAATGCCATCGGAAACGGTGTTGCAAAAGACCTTGCGGGCCTGTGTGAATTGTATGGCGTTCAGACAAATTAAATTTGGAGGGAATACACAGATGATCACATTTGAGACAATTAACGAACTGACCTTAAAGGTCACTTGTACAGGAAATGATGTTTTATATGCCAAAGCCGGGGCTTATATCGCCGGAGATTGTCCCGGCAATACAAATTACCGCTTCGAGAAAGTTCTTCTCGGCCCCCAGAACAATCTTGCCCAGGCCGTCTTCGGCTCGCTGGCAAGGCGCGTGACAGGAGAGAACATCCCGCTTATGAAAGTTACGCTTAACGGAAATTCCGAGACATACTACGCCTGCAACGCCCAGCATGTCCTGGTCTACAGGCTGGAGCGCGGAGAGACGATCTCCGTTGAATCTGAAAATATCCTTGCCTTCACCCAGGACTGTAAGTACAGCGTCCGCTTTATCGGCACAGGCGTCCTCTCCCAGAAGGGCCTCGCAACGTCTACACTGACCGGCGAAGGCAAGAATGCCTATGTCGCCATACTGACCGACGGCAATCCTGTCGTCTTAAGCAACGTACATACACGAAATACTATTGCCGTTGACCCTGACGCAGTAATCTGCTGGATGGGAGACGGCGCCAGCGATCCCCATATCCGGACAGACGTGAACTGGAAGACCTTTATCGGCCAGACCTCCGGCGAATCTTATTCCTTTGAGTGGCACGGCGGCATGCCTGTCACCGTAGTGATCCAGCCGTCAGAGCGGCAGGGCGGAATCCAGTTAAAGATTGACTAAATTCTCTATCCGGGAGAGCATTTCCTCTGCGAATATGCTCTCCCCTTTCATCTCTTCCAGATTTCCCTTCGCCCCGTATTTTCCACAAAAGCCGGCAGGGACGATCCCGATCCCGGCTCTCTCCACCATCGGCACATCGAACTCACTGTCCCCGGCGGCGATCACCTCATCTGCCCCGATGTAGCAGCAGAATCTTTCTATGGCCGTCCCCTTGTCAAGCCGTTCCGGCACAAGATAAATCTTTTCCCCGTTACGGAGTACGGAAACTTTAGTGCCCTCAAAGAAATCCCTAAGGCGCGCAGTTACCTTTTCCGGCGCATTGCATTTTGTGAAAAGGAAAAGCCCCTCGATAAATCTGACCTCGGACTTCCGGAGAGGCTCCTGTCTCAAAAGCTCTTCCCCGCGCCTGAGCTCATCCGCACAGTCCGCGATCAGCCGCATGGACTCTTCATACCAGGCGCTGTCTGTCTTGCCGTCCCTCAGAAGTATTCCTCCATTGCAGACAAGCGCATACCGAAAAGCTCCCACCTTCAGATCGATCCGCTCATACTGCTCCTTCGTCCTTGTAGTCGTGGGGACAACGAGACACCGGCTCATGATCTTCTTTAACCGCTCATGGGTTTTTTCCGTCACGTAGGATATCTCTCTTCCCTGATAGACCTCAACATTCATCTTCCGGTCTCCGATGTCATGCTTATAGGAGTAGATCAGGGTATTGTCCAGGTCCAGATTAATGACCCGCATCTTTCGCCACGAACATCTTTCTCACCAGATCCACCGGTATGATAAGGAATCCCAGCGCCATGGACACAATCAGCGCACGGACGCTCAGCATCGTCGTATTAAACACCTGTCCGCCGATCTGTATGATGACCGTCTGAAGAACAAAGATCGAACCCATTACCAAAATGAAATTCTTGTTCTCCCCGATATGCTCAAACAGGTTGAACCGGTCAGACCGTGTATTAAAGCTGTTGAAAATAATCGCGTAGATAAAGAAGGCGAACATAAATGTCTTCTCATATAGCTCAGGATCCGTACAGGATGCCGGCATTACATAATCCGTAATCCCTCCGATATTTTCAAGGATCAGGATCGACCCAAGGGTAATAAATACCGAGCTGGTGCCTATGGCGGACTTGATATACCCGGTAAGGATATTGTCCGTCCGCTTCACCGGCTTATCGTTCATATACCGGTCAAGGATCGGCTCGCCTCCGAATGCCATAGCCGCAAGGGTATCCATGATCAGATTGATCCACAGGATCTGCACAATGGAAAACGGTTCCGTCCAGCCCAGCACCGGAGCGATAATGTTCATCAGAAGGGTGCTGATATTCACGGTAAGCTGGAAAATCAAAAACTTCCCGACTGACTTCGCCATGGTCCTGCTGTTAAGGACACAGTCCTTGATGGAGGTCAGGCTGTTATTCAGGATGACCACATCTCCCGCCTCCTGGGCAACCGCCGTCCCGTCTCCCATGGCAAAGCCAATGTCCGCCTGCTTAAGCGCCGGAGCGTCGTTTACCCCGTCGCCCGTCATCCCGCACACGTCGTCAAGCTGCTGGGCGATGGTTACCAGACGCTTCTTGTCTAACGGCTTCGCCCTGCTTACCACACGCAGGTTAGGAAGCTTTTTCTTAAGCTCCTCGTCTGACATCTCCTCTAATTCATCATGGGTCAGGACGACATCCGTATGTTCATCTTTCAGGATCCCGGCCTCTCTCGCGATGGCCACCGCCGTCTCCTCGGCATCGCCTGTCACCATCACCACCTGGATGCCCGCGCGGTTTAATACCTCCACAGTCTCAACCGCGTCTGTCCTTACATTGTCCCTGAGACACAGTACAGCCAGAAGAATCTTTTTGTCTCCCGCGAACTTTGCCACTGTCAAAAGCTTCATGGTCCGCTTCGCCTCTGCGATCATCTGCTCCATCACTTTTTCTTTTTCGACCGCCGTAAATTCCTTAACTGCCCCGTCCTGTGCCTTATAGTGGGTGATATCGTCTATGACGTTCTCCGTCGCGCCCTTCCAGTAGACCGTTCCGTCTGCCAGCGTAACCGTAGCGCACTTCTTCTCCGAGTCAAACCCGCTGACCTCCCTGACCTTAGAAGCGTCAACCGCATCTGCGGCTCCATTTGCAATGGCATAGGTAAGCAACGCCCGGTCCATATTGTTGCTGCCGATAGCTTTGCCCTCTGATATCTTGGCAAGATTATTGAGGGTGACCGCCTCAAGGAACTCCTGGTCCAACAGCCGGTCTGCCACGTTCCCGTCCCCTGTCACAAACTCTACCAGCGAGAGGTTCCCCTCTGTGATCGTACCTGTCTTATCGCTGAACAAAAGATTCATGTAAGCCGAATCCGAGAATGCAGCCTTATGGCTTACCAGAATATTCTTCTTGTACATGGACTCCGTATTCATAGACTGGACAAGGCTGTTCATCATGGGCAGCCCTTCCGGGACAGCCATAATGACGATGGACGCCATCAGCATCACTGACTCAGCCGCCAAAAGCACCACAAAGACAGGCGTTACCGTCTCATCCGTCCTCATCACCGTAAGCACCACCTGAAGGATTCCTGCGATCGCCGCCGCAGATACGCCCAGCTTTCCGATGCCTGCCGCCACCACTTCAAGCTTCAGGCTGGATGTGTCTTTTCTTTCCTCTTCTTCCGAATCATCGGTCAGCGCCTTGTTGATCTTACCAAGCTCAGAAGCGTCTCCTACCACGGTCACAACCATATAGCCCTCTCCGCTTGTCACGACAGATCCCATAAAAACTTTGCTGTCCGAGCTGTAATCCGTAGACTCTGCATCCTCCATCGTCTGCGCCGGAACCTTTGTCTCGTCTCTGGACTCGCCGTTTAGCGCCGCCTGTGATACTTTCACGCCGCCCTCAAAGATCAGGCCGTCAGCCGGAACCTTATCGCCTGACTGGATCAGCACCGTATCGCCCTTGACAATCTCGCTGGTGAGGATCTTTACCAGCTTTCCTCCTCTGATGACCTTGGCGTAGGTCTTATTATATTCCTCCTGCAGGGCCTCGCTCCGGGACGTATTCCTGTACTCCGACAGTGTACTGAACCCTGTTGCCAGGCCGATGGCCAGAACGATACTTATGATCTCAACCGCATCATTTTCCCCCGCGATAGCAGGAATCACCATCCCCAGCACCGCAAGCACCACCTTCAGGGCAAGGGCTGCGCACAGTACCTTGATCCAGATATCGTCAAACGCCCCGATAAACATAGACCACAGAGACTCCTGCTCCTTTTTCGCAAGCTCGTTGGTTCCGAATTTTGCTTTACTTTGGGTTACCTGCTCATCGGACAATCCCTTTTTCAGGATGTCCTTTTTCAACACTTCATTCATACGTATCCACCTAACTGTTTTTATTTTAATTGTATTATTTGCAGAAAAAGAGAAACTTATCGCAGTTTCTCTTTTAAAACCGTTACATCATTACACATAACGCCTGCAAAGATCGCCCAGTGACGGGTCAGAAGTTCCCTGTCCGATGGCGCCGAACTTCCATTCGCCGTTATGCCGGTAGATCTCTCCAAATATCATCGCCGTCATGCCGGAATAGTCTTCCGTAAGATTATACTTGCACATCTCTTTATTATTCCTGCCGTCCACCAGCCGTATAAATGCATTCTGGATCATTCCGAAATGCTGCCTTCTCTGGACCGCGGAGTAGATATTTACTACGATAACGATCTTGTCATACTCCGGCGGTATCTTGGCAAGATCGATCAGGATCTGTTCATCATCGCCCTCACCCGCGCCCGTGAGATTGTCTCCCATGTGCTGCACTGTTCCTGAGCCATGCCGCAGATTCCCAAAATACACAAGGTCGCCGTTGCCGCTAAGTCTCCCATTCCGGAGGAGAATAGCTGACGCGTCGCAGTCTATGTCCTCCTGCTGCTTAAAGCCAAAAAAACCTTTTTTCTGAGGAGCCTCATCCCATCCAAGGCCTACAAGCACTGTTGACAGACCCGCGCTTTCTTTAGACAGACTGACTTTCTGTCCTTTTTGCAAACTGATTGACATCTTAAATTCCTCCTGATTGTTGTCATCCTGATTATTTACGTCCCGGTTTCCAGTTGAGCCCCCAGCCGAACGCCTGGTCCATCATCGCATGTCCTCTGAAGAACTGAACGATCTTTTCCACGCTGAAGGTTTCATCCTTCACATTCTCCAGCAGGGCAAGGGCGCACATGGTATCTGATGAATTGTAGGAATCCATCTTTACGATCAGATCCTCAGCCCCAGGATACCTTATGGTAACCGTAGCATCCGCCTGCTTCCAGTTGGCGACACCCTCATAGATAAACGTGTACACAAGCACCCGCTTGATATTGGCTATCTGATTGCCGTTGATCCTCAAATTCTCCCCGGCAGCCGCCGCACCTGTCCTGTCGTCCCCGTCCAGGGATACATACGGCGGCCTGGTGAGCGAGCCAAAAGAGTTCCCCAGCGCCTGCACTGCTCCCTTCTGCCCGTTTTTCAGCTCATACAGGCAGCCAAGGTCCAGATCTATTCCCTGCTGGCCTCCGAACAGGCTCTTTATAAACCCCTGGTTCTGAGGAACCGAATTCCAGTTCAGGTTCACATGAATCTCACCAAGCCCCGCCGGTGACTTTTTCTCCAGGCTTACTTTATGACCCTTTTGTAAACTAATCGCCATAACGCACTCTCCTTTATTCTACGTCAACGCCGTAGTTCGCACACAGCGCAGCCAGGCCTCCCTGGTATCCGCTGCCTATGGCGTTAAATTTCCATTCCCCGTTGTTCTTATACAGCTCTCCGAACACCACTGCCGTCTCGATCGAAAAATCCTCTCCCAGATCATATCTTAGGAGCTCCTCTCCCGTAAGCTCATTGTAAATTCTGATAAACGCATTATTTACCTGCCCGAAGTTCTGCCTTCTTTGCTCCGGCTCGTATATGGTCACGGTAAATGCAATCTTTGTCACGCTCTCCGGCACCTTAGAAAGTTCGATCTTGATCTGCTCGTCGTCGCCGTCTCCTTCTCCCGTAAGGTTATCGCCCAAATGTGTTACGCTCCCTGATGGGTGAGCGAGATTACCGTAGAACACAAAGTCCTCCGACTTTGACACCCTGCCGGTATCTCCAAGGAGAAACGCCGCCGCATCAAGGTCAAAATCCCCGCCGGTGTCGAACTGGTTCACATCCCAGCCCAATCCTACGACTACCTTTGAAAGCCCCGGATTCCCTTTAGTCAGGCTTACCTTCTGTCCCTTCTTCAAACTTACTGGCATAATCTCTTCCCTCCTTTACGCAACATCAATCCCATAGTGTCCGCACAGCGCCGCAAGACCACCCTGGAAGCCGCTTCCAATAGCGTTGAACTTCCACTCTCCGTTGTGCCGGTAAAGCTCTCCTACCACCACTGCCGTCTCGATCGAGAAGTCCTCTCCCAGATCGTACCTTATAAGCTCCGTATCGGTAGCCATGTCTACGATCCGGATAAAGGAATTAGACACCTGACCGAAATTCTGCCTTCTGACATCCGAGTCATATATCGTAACTGTAAACGCGATCCGCTCAACATTTGACGGGATATCCGGCAAGGTAACTTCGATCTGCTCGTCATCTCCCTCTCCCTCCCCGGTCAGGTTGTCGCCCATGTGCTTTACCGCTCCGGACGCATGCTCAAGATTTCCGTAAAAGATAAATTCCTTCTCTGTCGGACATTTCCCATTTGAACCAAGCATGAACGCTGCCGCGTCAAGGTCAAAATCTGCGCCCGAATCAAACGCATTCACATCCCAGCCCAGTCCTACCATGATATTCTTGAGTCCCGGATTCTTCTTTGTCAGATCAACTTTCTGTCCCTTTGATAAATTAATTGGCATAATGTAGTCCTCCTTTTATTTATGTCTTACCTTATTGCTACCTTATCATACCCCGCCGTAGGACTTTAAAAACTCCTGCTTGATGGTCTCTAAGCGGGCCGCGTCATCCGTGCGCTGCTTTCTCGCGTTCTCCTGGATCGCCCTTGTCTCGCCAATCCCGTTGACGATGGTCCTCCAGGTCGTCTCTAACGTCTCGATTTTTATGGAACTGCCGGAAGCAAGCCGGGCCGTCATCTTTGACTGCTCTACGGTATTTCTTGCATTCTTTATGAGCATCTCATTGGTCTTCTTATCAAGCTCAGCCATAGCCTCCGCCTGGATCTTCTGGCGCTTCAGCATGACTGCCTGCGCAAGCGCCTGCTTAAATACCGGCAGTGTGACGATAAATGCCGAATTGATCTTCCTGACCAGATTCATATTACTAAATTCCATCGTCTTGATCATGGGAATCGACTGCATCGCTACATTTTCCGCCGTCCTTAAGTCCTGGGTGCGCTGCTCAAGCATCATCAGGGAATTATTAAGGCTTGCCAGCTCAAGCTGGATCGCATTATCCCCCGTAGCCTCAAAATCAGCCTGCCTCTGGGCAATATACGCCTCTAACTCCCTCCCGGCCTGTTCTCCCGCCAGAATATATTTCACCAGATCATGGTAGTAATTTACATTAGCGTCAAACATCTGATCAAGCTTTCTGTTGGCCTGTTTGATCTCGCTCTCATACTGCTTAAGCTGAACGTAGATCTTATCCACCTCTCCGCCCATCGTATGGTACTTTTCCAGAATCTTCTCCAGTTGTTTTTTCATGTTTCCGAAGAGCTTTCCAAGGAGCCCTTTGTCTTCCTTCAGCTCATCAATGTCAAATTTCGACATAATCTTCGACAAAGCCGTAAGCATCTCGCTCGACTCGTCAAGCTGGTTCATATTCATGCTGTTTAACACGACATCAGACGCCTTCGAGATCTCCTCCGCCGCCTCCGATCCAAAGGATGCGATCGTCTCCAGATTATACACCTCGATAGTGCTGACAATATCATCAACCTCCTGCGAATTAACCAGCGTCTCATTCATCTGCGCCCTGTCGGCAGCGATGTCATACGGCTTTACAACCTCAATCTCATTCTCCACTGTCGCCGCCGAAGGAGTCGTTCCCACCGCTGTTTTGCTAAAATCAAGTCCCATAGTCTTTATCCTCTCTTAAATATTTTATCACGCCACGACGTGCGGATAGCCGAAGGGATCCTCTCCCAGTCCGGGATCTCCAGATCATACATATAATCCCCGATCTGGTGCTCCTCCATCAATTTCCGGTTAAAATACTGTTCAATATTGTATCCTGTCGGCACAAAAATAAGGATGTCAAATCCGACAAGATTTAAAAAAGCGGTATATATCGAATCTTCCAGTGTAAGTAAAGTCTCTGATGCAGCGATATAGACCAGCTTTGGATTCTTCTTTGTAAAATCAAACTGCTGGATCAGCCTTGTGACTTCCTTTGGCAGATTCAGGACGACAGACACTATCGTGTACTCTGTCCCGTTTTCAAAGGTTCCCCGAATCAGCTTCTGTGCGATCAATAGCTCCAGCTTATCTAATATATGCTCCTGCATCTCTTCCCTGAGAAAGCCGTAAGGATAACTGGCATGGCTCTTGATCCGGTTCCTTCTTAGCTTCCCGTTCTTAAAAAATTCTGTCGCATACACCTTCATAGGATTTTTCGCCGTCTGAGAGATGAACGGAACCCGGTCAACTACCAGTGTCTCCGGCGTCATCAGCTGCTTAATGGACGTCCAGTAGTCCGCTGTTTTCCTGTCCTTAACTCCCGACATCTTTGCAAAGATCACCGGCATGCTCACCGCGCCGTCCTGTGCGCAGAATCCCGGACGGAACTTAAGCTCGCTCTCCCACAGGATCTTAATCTCCCGGTCCATCGTCTTAAGGGTGATGCTGTCCGCCTTTGCAAACTGCCGGTCACGGAACAGGACAGAATCATTGTACAAAAGTGAATCCAGCTCACGCTCCGCATGGTACGCCGCCGTACCAAGGCTCGCTCCCCCGCCCTCTTCGGGAAATCTGTCAAGGACCATAGAAGTCTCATAATTCACCTCAGATAAAAGCGGATCCTCCAGGCAGCACCTTTTATTCAGATCCGGACACAGGATGAGCACATCCACCGGAATCCTGGCAAGGAACTTCATGAACATGGCCTCATTCTTATCCCGGCAGCCGCCCAGATAGATCAGGCAGCCGATCTCCGGCAGACGCCAGTTTTTAAAAAGCTGGTCCTGATACCTTTTTATCCAGCAGACCAGATATACCGCCTTGTTGAGTATCCGGTTAAGGTTCTCTGGGGCGGCCTTCCATTCTCCCATCACCGTCTCCGCAAACGCATTGACCAGCAGCCCCCTTAGCTTCTGGCTTGCGGGATACTGGATATTTGCGGCAAGCTCCGACAGCATCTGCTCTAAGCTTCTGTAGTTCCCTCTCCTGACTTTCATGACCTCGTCCGGCGATGGTTTCGGCAACGCCCCGTTCAAGACTACCACATGCCGCTTCTCGCCTTGCAGCGACCGGAAGAACTGGTACAGCTCATTCACATACGTAAGCTTATCCTCTACGCCGTTAATCCTGCAGTAGCAGTTATAAAACAGATCTTCCTTATCTCCTCTCGCCGCCGGGGCAGTAAGGAAATCATCCAGTCCCTTTCCGGCGGCCCACTCATTGGTACAGCCTGAGATACCCGGCGGCTCACCGATGGCTCTTTTCCTTCTCTCCGCCCTTTCCGCCTCCTCAAGCACCTGCCCCAGGGGAAAAGCCGCCGGGAGTAGGACTATGTCGCACCCCGCGCCCCACAGAATATCCATAAGCATCCGCTCGTAACTTCCGATATCACCGTGGTAGAGAATCTTAGGTACCTCTTCCTCCCCGAGACGCCCCACAACCCGCTCAAATTTATAATAAAGCCAGCACATAAACTTAATATACGCGTTTTTCAGCATATTTTCCGTCTTACCTGACTTTCTTAAATATTCCAGCGTATCATAGATGGAACGCGCCACGCTCTCTTGCTGGGATGTTCTCATCCTGGGCAGCCATTTCTTCAGGCTCGATGAGATAAAGTCCAGGCTCATCTGAAAATCCATCCCCATCATCTCACTGTAATATGCCAGGTTTCCCTCTGTAGGGTTCGCTATCTTTCCCTCGATCACCACGCCGGTCCTTCTGGCGGTGTCGAAATATTGATAAAGAAATTTACACGTTTCATCCAAGGCTTCGTCAAACACGGAAAAATAGGCTCTCTTTTCCGGGCGTTTGCTCAGTCCCATAAAAAAATCATCCGGATCTTGAATTTTATTACGTTCTCTGTCCATATCATTTCTCCCGGCGCATCTTAAATCCACTGTATATGATTCTAACATAGCGGCACTGATTTTACAAGTTGCATAAACCCTGCGCCCTCACTCCTGCCCCATGAAAAGTAACCCATGAACTGTTACGTGAATCCTCTGATAAACAGGTTTATCGTCTCATATCCCACCGCCAGATTAATATTCTGGCCTCCGTCGAACCCTGCCGTGCTGATGCCGATGATCTCTCCCTGCATGTTTAGCACCGCGCCGCCGGAGCTCCCGTGGGAAATCGGCGCCGTAAACTGGATCATGTCCACAGCGTCAATCTCTCTGAATCCGGAGATGATCCCGTCCGAAACAGAATTAAAGAGTCCAA
>Ga0137306_102294_pt1 | contig 16506 bp, 16 predicted proteins | sample Inofroosms_March_FD_97187 | JGI IMG/M metagenome (GOLD analysis project Ga0137306, IMG submission 97187) | Mouse cecal microbial communities from Vienna, Austria - N-Acetylneuraminic and N-Acetylglucosamine D2O microcosms_March | ecosystem: Host-associated > Mammals > Digestive system > Large...
GCTACCGTGTCAAACATCCCCCAGATGATCCGGTGGAGCTCCCGGTCGGATTCGGGATAAATATACTGCGGTTCCACTTCATGCTCCGTGATTCTGCGGATCATCCGGCAGCAGGCGTCATTTTTATTCATCAGGATATTCATGTCAAAGACCAGGCAGTCATATTCACAGTCGTCAGGAATCCCCTCATGCAGGACGCCGGCGGGGACAAAGATGAACATGCCGGCCGAGGCATCAAACGCCTCTTCATCAATGGTCAGATGCAGGGTTCCTTTTAAAATTCGGATCAGTTCAAATTCTACATGCCAGTGGAGGGACATGATATACTGCGGATGAGTCGGGGATAAGTGGTGGTATTCCAGAGGGAAGTCGGCGGTTCCGCGCTGCCAGCTCTCTTGGTAATTAATATACTGCATAATACTCCTTTTTTATTGAAAATATGAACTTATATGTGAATATTGTTATACTTTTTTTCATTATAACACAAGTATAATTCTCTGTACAATGGTAAAATAAAATCACCATTCATATTCGGATTCGGCAGGAAAATGGGAAAATGACTGTGCAAGTTGACTTGACGAAACGCTTTTTTCTTTTCTGAGATTGGGCGGAACGCCTATAAATTTTAAAAGCAGCCGTATCGGCGGCGAAGAAAGAGTATGGCAGAAAAATCTGCGGCTGCAGATTCCGAATAGTTACGAATATACCAAAATGACAGAAGGGAGGAGGTATGTCAGTGAGCGAAAACAAAAAGCAGGTCCTGGCATTTGACTTCGGCGGCGGAAGCGGCCGGGCCATCCTGGGAAGGCTGGAGGACGGAAAGATCCGAATGGAAGAGGTTCACCGTTTTTCCAACGACCCGGTCATGCTCAATGGGACTATGTACTGGGATACATTGAGGCATCTTTTCGAGATCAAGCAGGGAATCGTGAAAGCCAAACAGAAGGGCGGCTTTGAGAGCATCGGCATCGATACGTGGGGGGTGGATTTCGGCCTGATCGACGAACACGGCGATCTGCTGGAAAGCGCGGTACACTACCGGGATGACAGAACGGTGGGAATGCAGGAGGAGGTCTTTAAGGCAATCCCGAAGGAGGAAGTATACAATCTGACGGGTCTGCAGTTTGAAAACTTCAATACCATATTCCAGTTGTACGCCCTGGTGCAGAAAAGGCCGTGGATTTTGGAAAAGGCGGACAAGCTTCTGCTTTTGCCGGATCTGTTCAACTATTTCCTGACCGGTGAGAAGAGGGCGGAATACACCATGGCGGCTACCACGCAGCTTTTGGACGCGGGAAAGAAGGAATGGTCCGACCGGATTCTGGAAGCGCTCCGGATTCCGAAGCGGATTTTCCCGGAGATCATTCCCAGCGGAACGGTGGTGGGAAATCTCAAGCCGGATGTCTGCGAAGAGCTGGGAGTGGAACCGGCCAAGGTGATTGCCATTACAGGGCACGACACCCAGAGCGCGGTGGTATCCGTACCCACTCAGGAGAAAGAGTTTATTTTCATTAGCTGCGGTACATGGAGTCTTTTCGGAACAGAGCTTTCGGGCCCTGTGATCGGGGAAAAATCCATGGCATGCGATGTAAGTAATGAAGGCGGTTACGGCAATACGACTACATTGCTGAAAAATATCATCGGTCTCTGGCTGGCACAGGAGAGCCGCCGCCAGTGGATCAGGGAGGGCAGGGAGTATTCCTTCGGAGAGCTGGAGGAGATGGCCCTGGGTGCAGAACCGTTCCAGAGTTTTATCGACCCGGACGCACCGGAATTTGTTCCGGCCGGCAACATACCGGAGAGGATTCGGGAATTTTGCCGCAGGACCGGACAGAAGGTGCCGGAGACAGTGGGTGAGATCATGTGCTGCATCAACCAGAGCCTGGCCCTCAAATACCGTTATGCACTGGAGCAGATCGAATCCTGCACCGGCAGGCATTACCCGGTCATTCATATGATCGGCGGCGGTATCCAGAGCAAGCTGCTCTGCCGGATGGCCGCAGGAGCAAACGGCCGAAAGGTGATCGCAGGCCCGGTAGAGGCCACCGCACTGGGCAATATCGCGGTGCAGATGATGGCAATGGGCGAGATCAAGGATGTAAAAGAAGCAAGGCGCATCATCGCGGAATCAGAAACTACATATGAGTATCTGCCTCAGGATGTTGAGAAATGGGATGCTGCATATGAAAAATTTAAAACATATATTCATTAAAGGAGGAATGCTACTATGGCAAAATCAAGACTCATTGGAGACTATCCGGTAATTGGAATCCGTCCTACCATCGATGGAAGAAGAGGGGCGCTCAAGGTTCGTGAATCTCTGGAAGACCAGACCATGAACATGGCAAAATCCGCTGCAAAGCTGTTGGAAGACAATCTGAAATATTCCAATGGAGAGCCTGTAAAGGTGATCATCGCGGATACAACCATCGGGCGTGTGGCGGAAGCGGCTGCCTGTGCGGATAAATTTAAAAAAGCAGGGGTAGATATCACCCTGACCGTGACTCCCTGCTGGTGTTACGGGGCAGAGACTATGGATATGGACCCAATGACGATCAAAGCGGTATGGGGCTTCAACGGAACAGAGAGACCGGGCGCGGTTTACCTGGCATCCGTACTGGCCACCCATGCACAGAAGGGCCTGCCGGCATTCGGTATTTACGGACATGATGTATGCGAAGCAAGCGACACGGAGATTCCGGAAGATGTAAAAGAAAAACTGCTGAGATTCGGACGTGCGGCAGTTGCTGCGGCTACCATGAGAGGAAAATCCTATCTGCAGATCGGTTCCATCTGTATGGGAATCGGCGGCTCCATCATTGATCCTGCATTTATCGAGGAATACCTTGGCATGCGTGTGGAATCTGTAGACGAGGTAGAGATCATCCGCCGTATGACAGAAGGCATCTACGATGAGGCAGAATATCAGAAGGCACTTGCGTGGACAAAAGAAAAATGTATCGAAGGCTTTGACAAGAATCCTGAAGCGCTGCAGAAGGGCCGCGACGCAAAAGATTCTGACTGGGAATTTGTTGTAAAGATGATGTGTATCATCAAAGACCTGATGAACGGAAACGAAAATCTGCCGGAAGGCTGCGAAGAGGAAAAGGTTGGACACAATGCCATCGCAGCAGGATTCCAGGGACAGAGACAGTGGACAGACTTCTATCCCAACTGTGACTATCCGGAAGCAATGCTCAACACCTCCTTTGACTGGAACGGAGCAAGAGAGCCTTATATCCTGGCAACCGAGAACGACGTGCTCAACGGCCTGGGAATGATGTTCAACAAGCTGCTCACCAATTCCGCACAGATCTTTGCGGACGTGCGTACATACTGGAGCCCGGAAGCAGTGAAGAAAGCGGCAGGCGGCTATGAGCTGGAAGGAAAGGCGAAGGAAGCAGGCGGATTTATCCATCTGATCAACTCCGGCGCGGCTTGTCTGGATGCCAACGGACAGGCAAAGGATGCCGATGGAAACGGCGTGATGAAGCCGTGGTATGATGTGACAGAGGCTGACCAGGAAGCCATCATGAAGGCGACCACCTGGAACTATGCGGATCTCGGATATTTCCGGGGCGGCGGCTATTCCTCCAGATTCGTAACAGAAGCGGAGATGCCGGTTACCATGATCCGTCTGAACCTGGTGAAGAACTTAGGACCCATGCTGCAGATCGCAGAAGGCTGGACCGTACATCTTCCGGACGAAGTAACAGACGTACTCTGGAAGAGAACCGACTATACATGGCCGTGTACCTGGTTCGCACCGAGGACGACAGGAGAAGGCGCATTTGCTACGGCATACGATGTAATGAATAACTGGGGCGCTAACCACGGCGCGATCAGCTACGGACATATCGGAGCAGACCTGATTACCATGTGCTCCATCCTGAGGATTCCGGTTGCTATGCACAACGTACCGGAAGAGAAGATCTTCCGTCCGGCATCCTGGAACGCATTCGGTATGGACAAGGAAGGCGCTGACTACAGAGCATGCCAGGCTTACGGACCTTTGTATAAGACGATCAAATAAATGGAGGATATAAAATATGTTAAAAGGAATCCCGAAAATTTTATCTCCGGAATTGCTGATGGTGCTCTGTGAGATGGGACACAGCGACCGACTGGTGATCTCTGACGGGAATTTTCCGGCAGAATCCATGGGAAAGGACGCTATCGTGATCCGCTGCGACGGCCACGGCGTGCCGGAGCTTTTAGACGCCATCCTGCAGGTGTTCCCGCTGGATACCTATGTGGAGAAGCCGGTGAACCTGATGGAAGTGATGCCCGGAGACGATGTGGAGACTCCGATCTGGGATACCTACAAGGAGATCATTGCAAAGCACGATTCCCGCGGCGCGGACTGTGTAGGCAACATCGAGCGGTTTGCATTCTATGACGAGGCGAAAACGGCCTACGCCATTATTGCGACCGGAGAGTCCGCACTGTATGCAAATGTGATGCTGCAAAAGGGAGTTGTGACGGATTAAGGGACGCGGCCCTGAAGGAATTGTTACAATTCACAGCCGCTTCACACACATGCGCTGGGACGGCATTTACTGGACGGATGCCGTACCGGCGTTTTCTTGTCTTATAAGAAGCCGCGTTTCCTGCAAGATAAAAAAATTCCTGAGGATGTGCATACCTTTTTATTACGAGGAACCATTTCAGCGGTTGGTGAATACAATAGGTGTAAGTGGAAATGTGTTGCCAGGAGACGGATATGCGGCTGTGTGAACTTCGGGAAAAGGAAGTAATTAATAGTTGTGACTGTAAAAGGCTGGGCTGCGTAGTGGATATTGAGTTTGACTGCAGCAGCGGGCAGATTGAGGCGCTGATCGTGCCGGGGCCTGGGAAGATCTGCGGGTTTTTGGGAACAGACAGCGAATATGTGATCCCATTTCACTGCGTAAAACGGATTGGGCCGGATATTATCCTTGTCGAGATCCGGGAAGAGAAATTTTTGAAAAAAATATAATGAAAATCCGGCGCGGATTGTGTATAATTAGAATATACCACAGGGCCGCCTGTCACAGCTGTCATGGGCGCCTTGGATGCAGCTTGTGAAACGGCCGAATGGCCATAATGGGAAAACCAGCAGAAAAGAAAGGCGGAAAATACTATGAAATGTCCTTATTGCGGAAATTCGGATACACGAGTCATTGATTCCAGGCCGGCAGACGATAACAGTTCCATTCGCCGCCGCCGCTGCTGCGACGAGTGCGGAAAGCGGTTTACGACGTATGAGAAGATTGAGACGATCCCTCTGATCGTGATAAAAAAAGATAATAACCGGGAGCAGTATGCGCGTGCCAAAATTGAAAGCGGAATTTTAAGTGCCTGCTACAAACGTCCGGTTCCGGCAGACGCTATCAAAGCGGCGGTAGACGAGGTGGAACTGCAGATTTTCAACCGGGAGGAGAAGGAGATCCCCAGCAGCCAGATCGGTGAGATTGTCATGGAGCGTCTCAAAACCCTGGATCCGGTGGCATATGTCCGCTTTGCGTCTGTATACCGGCAGTTTAAAGATGTCAATACATTTATGGAAGAACTGAAAATGTTTTTGGAATAACAGTATAACAAAACAACAGTATTTACAAAATTGAACCTTCCTTAAAAAAATCTTCTTACGCTTGCGTATAAAAAGTGCTACAATTATGAAGAAGAGTTATTTTGCGGTTTTTTAAAGCACGGAGATCCAATGTCGTTGCAGCAAAAGAGGATTGTTCTGGTAAGGAAGGAGGATGTGTATGCATAATCAAGGTGATGCGGTAGTTTATAAATGTAAGGGTGTATATCGGATTGAAGATGTAGGAACATTGGATTTTACGTTTGCAGACAGGAAAAAGAAGTATTATACCTTGCAGTCAGTGGCGAATGCAAAGGATCGGGCGTATGTCCCCATTGATGACAACACCAATATCCGCAAGCCCATTGAGCGGGAAGCGGTTCTTGGGCTGATCAAAAGGATGGATGATATCGAGATCCTGTGGGTACGAAGTGAGAAGACGCGGGAGCAGGAATACAAAGACTGTATCTCGGGATATGTGCCGGAAAACTGGATTCGGGTACTGAAAACCCTTTATAGGCGTACGGAGCATCGCGGCGGTGTTACAAGTATGGACAAGAAGTACCAGCAGATTTTGGAGCATGCGCTTTACAGTGAATTTTCGTATGCTCTTGGTATTCCGGAAAATAAAGTCGAAGGCTTTATTTATGAGCAGAGAAAAAAAGAAGCATGAGATAGAAAACGATAGAAATGACGTAATGGAGCAGTCTGGGAGCAGGCTGCTTTTTATATTGCATGAAAAAAGAAGAAATTTTATTTTTTTATTTGATTATTTGTAAAAAAGGTATTGACAACGTGAAAAAAAATTTTATAATATACTTATACAAAAAGCACAAGTAAACACTGAAATATAACGTTAAAAATTGTTGATATAGACAAAAAATAAAGATGTTCTATGCGGCAAAACGGAAAGTGTATGCATGTGCTGAAATAAAATTTTATTAAAGGAGGAAGAATTATGAAATTCAAAACAGCAGCAAAAAAGATGATTTCTGCAACAGTGGCGGGCATGATGGTTGTGTCGCTTGCAGCATGCGGCGGGTCCGGAGATTCCAGCGGGGGAAGCGATGCCGGCAAAGAGGAAGGAGGAAGCTCAGACAGCGTTACTTTGGAATTTCAGCAGTGGTGGGGCGTTGAGCTTCCTGACGGGGCACTTGCGGATATCTGCCAGAAGTTTACGGATGACACGGGCATTCAGATTGATCTTCTCAGTAACCCGTATGCAGATACAAAGACGCAGATTGCATCCGGCGCTGCTTCCGGGACAATGGCAGATGTAGTAGGGCTTGACGGTTCATGGGTTTATGATTTTGCAAAGCAGGGGTCGATCGCCAACCTGACTGACCTGATGGGAAGTGCAGACTATGATGGCAGCCAGCTGTCTTCTCAGATTCAGTTTGAAGGCAATACATATATGATCCCGGTGGTAAATTTCGCATATCCAATGTATGCGAATAAGGATATTCTGGATGCGGCAGGGGTTAAGGAACTTCCGACGACCCGGGAAGAGTTCCTTGCAGCATGTGAGGCTGTAAAGAAGTATGATGAAAACATCGCAGGCTGGGCAATCCCGTTATCATCTGAGTCTCCGAGCGGTATCCAGAACCAGTTTATGACATGGTTATGGGCAGCAGGTTCTTCTATGCTTGAAGATGGAAAGCCGAACCTGGAAGGAAATGCAGACCTTGAGGCTACCGTTGAGTTTGTAAAAGAAATGTTTGAAAAGGGGTATATTGCAGACGGCGCATACTCCATGAAAGAACCTGACATGGTTGAGGAGTTTACAAACGGGCGTGTTGCATTTATGACAGACGGCGTATCCCATCTGACAACAATCAAAGAGGGCGCGCCTGACCTTAACTTTGATTATATTACAGTTCCTGTAACGTAAGGGTTCTCAGGAAAGAGCGGAATGGACGTTGCAAACTGGGGCATTGGTATTGCAGAAAACTGTGAACATAAGGAAGAAGCGTGGAAGTTCGTTGAATACCTGATGAGCCCGGAAGTAAATGCCGAGCTTGCGGTACTGGCGAATGCGTTCCCAGGAAATTCCAAGGCTGATCCGGATTACTCTGCATCTGACGAGCTGTTTGTAAAGGCTTACGAACTTTTCCAGAGCTGCGAAGCGGTGAATGAGTTTACAGGACTTCCGACATCTGAAGATTTAATGAGAAGTTTTGGAGAAGAATTACAGTTATACCTGGACGGGGATACGGCTTCTGCGGCAGACATGCTGAAGAAAGCTCAGGAGCGTTGGGAGCCGGCATTTGAGTAAAAGCAAGAGGCGGATGTTCCGCCGGAAATAAACAGTTATTGGGTAAATAAAAGATAGGGCAAAGATTATGGGCTGTACGCTTACTTTGCGTATGGCCCATAATCGTTTTAAAATTTAGAGTAAAGGAGACGGGATTGAGTTGGCAAAAGGGAAAAAAGTTATAACACCATATTTATATCTCCTGCCGACGATTGTGTTGATGTGCATATTGTTAATCATACCAATCGTTATGGTGATCAGCTATTCTTTCTATGATAATGTTATTATTAATAAGAATCCGGTTTTTGTTGGCTTGAAGAATTATGCTACCGTATTGACAGATCCGACCTTTCTTGTGGCAATCAAAAATACACTGCTTTTTGTGCTGATCAGTATCGTTGCGCATTTCCTGATCGGCATGCTGTTTGCGATGCTTCTGAACACGAGATACCTCGGCATAACGGCGAAGGGGATTTTCCGTGTGATCTATGCGCTGCCCTGGATGTTTACGGCATCTGTAATCGCAATCGTATGGCGTATGATGTTAAACCCGAACGGTGTGCTTAATTTTTTAATGATGAATGCGGGAATCATCAGCGAGAAGGTAGAGTGGCTGGCTTCAAGGGACGTTGCGCTGTCTGCGGTCACTGTGATCAATATCTGGTCAGGATATCCGTTCTACATGATCAGTATCCTGGCCGGGCTGCAGGGGATATCCATGGATCTGTATGAGGCATCAGCGCTTGACGGGGCAAATGCGGTACAGACCTTCTTCCGCATAACGATTCCACAGCTTAAGCCTATACTGGTCAGCCTTCTGATGCTGGATTTCGTGTGGACGCTGCAGCAGTTTGCGCTGATCTGGATGACCACAGGAGGCGGTCCGGTAAATGCGACGGAAACCATCAGTACATATATTTATAAACAAGGTTTCAGCAAGTACCAGTATTCAATGGCATCGGCGGGGGCGGTTATATTGCTCATCATATGTACGATCATAGGAATCTTCTATGTAAGGCAGCAGAAAGCGGGGGATTGAGTATGATTGGAAAGAAAAAATTATGGGTGCAGATTTTAATTATCATATTGTTGGTTCTTGGGACGGCATGGGCAGGATTTCCGATCTTATGGATGCTTCTTAACTCATTTAAACCAAATTCGGAGATTTTCGCATGGCCTCCTACATGGATTTCTGAAAACTTCAGCCTGGATGCGTACAAGGCTATTTTTACGAATCCTGAACAGGTTCGTTTCTTTATGAACAGTTATGCAATATCGGCAATCGTTGTCGTGGTTACGCTGGTAATCGGCATTTTGGCAGCCTACTCTTTCAGCCGGTTTGATTTTCCGGGGAAGAGGGTCATCAACACGATTATCGTTGCAGTTCAGGCTGTGCCGCCGATCACGCTGCTGATTCCGTACATGAGCCTGATTGTATCCCTGAAGCTGTTTAATACATATGGGGCGCTGGTGCTTACTTATATGGTATTTACCCTGCCCTATGCGATATTGATGCTGACTGGGTATTTCAATACGCTTCCGAAGGATCTGGATGAAGCGGTTATGATTGACGGAGGTACCAGATTCAAGGCATTATGGAGCGTCCTTGTACCGCCGTCGGTTCCGGGTCTTGTCTCGGTAGGGATGTACACGTTTATGCAGGCGTGGAATGAGTATTTATTCGCACTGGCATTGACAAAGACCAATGATATGCGTACAGTGCCGGTAGGAATCAATTTGCTGATGGGGCAGCATGCCTATGAGTGGAATCAGATGATGGCGATGAGTGTGCTTGGTTCTCTGCCGATTTTATTCCTGTTCCTGTTCTTCCAGAAATATTTCATTGCAGGTATGACGGCAGGATCGGTAAAGAATTAGAAAAGGAGTAGGCAGGATGGACTTGAAACAGAAATATATTGAGGCATATGAGGATCTGGACCGCTTGGTTCAGGCAAGGATCAGTGGGGAACGTTATCCGGCGATGGGATATACAAGCAATCTTGACCTGCTATGCGACTTTAAAACGGAACGTCTGAACCGGCTTCTTGAAGAGCATATACCGGGGGTGCAGCTTTCCAAAATGAAAGCGGCACCAAAGATCCAGACGATGCAGGATTTGCTGGAAACAATGGTGTATTACTGCTCCAACGGGATCGGCGGGGAGGCCGATGTGGAGAATGTGGAACTTGTAAAAGAGCTCTTTGATTTTAAATACGGCATGGGCGGCACTGCAGTTCAGGCGGCGTTGGCGCTGAGCGGTGTGGGATGCCCGTCGATTGTGCATCTGACGGATGACTCGAAGGAAGTGTGTGATATTTTAGAGACCCCGTGGGTGTACACCGTATCGCAGGAAGGCCGGCTCGTGCATACGGATGAAATCAGGCAGACTCAGGAGCAGGAACCTCATTTCATCATCCAGTTCAAAAAGGGAGATAAAATATGCCTGGGAGGGCAGGAAGTCGTAATCCCGTGCTCGAATCGACTGATCCTCACAAAAATCACCGTAAACGAGTTTGTGCCGTTTTCTAAGCCGTATTTTCAGTGGATCGAAGAGAATGCCCGAAAGGTAAGCAGCAATGTATTATCCAGTTTTAATGCACTTTTAGATCCGGAACTTTTAAAGGAGCGGCTGGGCTATACAAAGCAGCATATTGAAAAATACAGAAAAAACAATCCGGAGGGAATCGTCTTTTTTGAAGATGCACATTTCCACAGCATAGATGTGAAAAAGCTCTGCCTGGAAACAGTCGGGGAAAGCGTGGACATTCTGAGTATGAACGAGGAGGAGTTAAATCATACTTTAAATGAAATGTATCATCTGGATGTCCATGTGGACGACATCCTTTCCTGTGTGGAAGGCGCAAAATCAATCCGCAGCATGTTCGGCGTCCGCAGAGGGGTGATCATCCATACGAAAGATTATTCCATGTATGTAGGAGAACCGCTTAAGGCGGATGTTGAAAAAGGCTTGATCTATGGAAACCTGCTGGCAACAGCAAAAGCCAACCATGGCTGGTACGGCACGAAAGAACAGATAAAAGAAGTGCTGGAATTTGATTTCAGCGACAGGGGCGTGAAGAATTTTCAGGCGGTTCAGGAAAGTAAATACGCCGGGGAAGCTGTTTTGGTCCCATCGAAGTATATTGACAAGCCGAGATATACAATCGGCCTGGGAGACTCTTTTGTGGGCGGCGTACAGATGTGTTTTTAAAATTTGAAGTATAAAAGAAATTTTATTTTTTGGAATTATTGACAGAAAAAAACAGGTGGATTATTATAATAATAGTATTTTATGGAGGTAAGGATTATGTTAATGAATATGAAGGATATTTTGGCTGTTGCGAAGGAAAATAAATTTGCGCTTCCGGCGTTTAATATCAGTGACTATTCTATGTTTCTTGGTATCATGGAGGTGTGTGAAGAGACAAACTCACCGGTTATTATAGAGATTCATCCGGACGAGCTGAGTTTCATCGGCTCAGAGATGGTGACGGCGATCAAAGAGAAAGCATATAAATCACCGATTCCGGTATGTATTCATTTGGATCACTGCAGTGATTTTGGAAAAATTATGTGGGCGATCCAGAGCGGCTTTACTTCTGTAATGTTTGACGGGGCGGAGCTTCCTTTTGAGGAAAATATTGCAGGGACAAAGAAGGTTATCGAGGCGGCGCATCCGGTCAATGTATCTGTTGAGGCGGAACTTGGGACAATTGGCACGACAGACCCGGACGAGATGGAAGGAGGCGCTGCTGAGATCATCTATACAGATCCGGAGGACGCGTTCAAGTTTATCGCTGAGACAGGTGTTGATACGCTGGCAGTCGCAATCGGAACCTGCCATGGCCTGTATCCCGCAGGCATGAAGCCGGAGCTTAAACTGGATATCCTGAAAGAGATCGCATCAAAAGTGGACATTCCGCTGGTGCTTCACGGCGGTTCGAATAACCCGGACAAGGAGATTGGGGAGTCTGTTACACTTGGAATTAATAAGATCAACATTTCTTCCGATATCAAGGCGGCATACTTTGAGAAGATGAGGGAGGTTCTTGAGGACAAGAGCCTAAGAGAGCCGAACGTGATTGAGCCTGAATGCATGAAGGCGATGAAAGAAGTTGCAAAACATAAGCTGGAGTTGTTCCAGACAATCGGAAAAGCGGATTTATATTAAAATAATATACAATAGTCGGGGTGGCAAAGTTGAGTGAGAGGGATTTTCTGAAAAGAGAGGTGCTGGATGTGATCAAGGAGCAGTACGATCTTATTTTTTCCGCCGAGAAGAAGGTGGCGGATTTCGTATTGCAGAATCCTCAGAAAGCAGTAGAATGTAATGTTTCAGAACTTGCAAAACACAGTGGAGTCAGTGATGCTACGATTGTGCGGATGTGCCATCATATCGGATATACGGGATACTACCAGTTCAGGATCACACTTGCAAGGGACTTGGGAAAGCAGCAGTATAACAGTATTGAGAGCATTGAAAGCAAAGACAGTGTTGAGGCGATGTTTGGAGAATTTGCGAAGTCGATGCTGGTCATGGGAAGAAGGCTGGATCTGGAAGTGATGCGGGCCTGCGTCAATCTGTTGAAAAACTGCAAAGTCGCCCATATCATGGCGGTGGGAAATACGAGTCCTTTGGCGCAGTATATGGGATTCCGTCTGGGACGTCTGGGGATTAAGAGTACATATAATGTCGCGCCGGAATATTTCCTTAACCATGTGAATCTGGCGGATGAAGGTGATATTCTGATTGCCATATCACAGTCGGGTACGTCAAGACAGGTCATCCAGGGGATGGAGCTGGGAAAAGAAAAGGGGCTTAAAATGATCGCCATTACGGCGTGCGGCCAGACGCCTGTATCTGACTTGGCAGATTATGTACTGCTGTCCGCAGGGATTGAAGAACCGTTCAGTTATTACAAGAGTTATGCGCATCTGAATGAAACGGCCATCATTGACGCTTTGCTTAACTTTGTCACCAACGAGGAGCTTATTAAGATGAGACAGGCTGACAAACCGGAGATGATTTTGTCAGAATATAAGATTTAATAAGATCAGGTGGTGCAGGAGGAGAATGTTATGAAACGTTCCAGAATTAATGAAGTGATAAAAGACATGGAAGCCCTGATCAAGGAACATGGATTTGAGATTCCCCCATTTGCAAAATGGAGCGCAAAAGACTGGGAGAATGTCGGGCATGAATATGATGAGATCCGTGATAACTGCCTTGGGTGGGACATTACGGATTATGGGCTTGGAGACTTTGACAAGGTGGGATTCTCGCTGCTGACTATCCGCAACGGAAACCGGAACCAACCGGAAAAATATCCCAAAACCTATGCCGAGAAACTACTCATGCTCTATGCGGGGCAGACGGCTCCGATGCATTTCCACTGGTATAAGATGGAGGACATTATTAACCGCGGGGGAAATGATATCTACATTACTGTGTTTAACGGAGCAAAAGACGGCAGTATGCTTGATACGGATGTGACGGTATATTCCGACGGCAGGGAAGAGGTAGTGCCTGCGGGGACGAAAGTGCTGTTAAAGCCGGGGCAGAGCATTACGATCATGCCTTATATGTATCATGACTTTATCGTGCCGGAGACGGGAGGGGCTGTGCTCCTCGGGGAAGTGTCCATGTGTAATGACGATGAGAATGACAATCGTTTTTATGAGCCGATCGGACGTTTTCCGGAAATAGAAGAGGATGAAGCACCGTACCGTTTGCTTTGCAATGAGTATCCGGCGGCTGAGTGAGAAAGATGGTGCGGGTGATACTATATGTATTGAGCTGCCAACGGTCAGATTAGAATTTGTCATATGAGGAGAGGGCGGAAGAATCCGTCCTCTTTTTCATACCATCGTATGCAGAAAAGCTGCCAGCGGCAGATTTTCTGTATATTGCAGCCCCCAATATCCAAAAAAGACATTTTTTTATTGAACTTGCAGTGCATCACAGGTATAATGGACATATTCGAAGAAAGGAGAGGCATCTTATGAACATGTTATCCATTGAGCAGGAGTTAAAGAACAATTCTTATCCGGGAAGAGGGATCATCCTTGGGAAAAGCGCGGACGGCGAGAGTGCGGCGGCGGCGTACTTTATCATGGGGCGCAGCGTGAACAGCAGGAACCGCATCTTTGTGGAAGACGGGGAAGGAATCCGGACACAGGCGTTTGATCCGGCGAAGCTGACAGACCCGAGCCTGGTGATCTATGCGCCGGTGCGTGTACTTGGCAATAAGACCATCGTGACCAATGGGGACCAGACAGATACGATTTACGAAGGTATGGACAGGCAGATGACATTTGAACAGGCGCTGCGTTCCAGGGAATTTGAACCGGACGCTCCCAACTATACGCCCCGTATCTCCGGGATCATGCATGTGGAGAACGGAACATATAATTATGCCATGTCGATTTTAAAGAGCAGCAATGGAAATCCGGATAGCTGCAGCCGGTATACATTCGCCTATGAGAACCCGGCGGCGGGGGAAGGGCATTTTATACATACCTATATGCACGACGGCGATCCGCTGCCCAGCTTTGAAGGGGAACCGAAGCTGATCTCCATCCCGGATGACATGGAAGCCTTTACAGAGCTTCTGTGGAACAGTCTGAATGAAGAAAATAAGGTCTCTCTCTTTGTAAGATATATCAATATCAGGAGCGGAAAATACGAAACCAGGATCGTGAACAAGAATCAATAGAAAAAAGAAAGGCAGGAGCTGCGACAGATGAAAGAATTAGAATTAAAATATGGCTGCAACCCGAATCAGAAACCATCCAGGATCTATATGCAGGACGGAAGCGACCTTCCCATTGAAGTACTTTGCGGACGTCCGGGATACATCAACTTTCTGGATGCATTCAACGGCTGGCTGCTGGTGAGTGAGATGAAGAAAGCCACCGGGCTTCCGGCTGCGACTTCCTTCAAGCATGTCTCCCCCGCAGGCGCCGCGGTGGGCCTGCCGCTCTCAGAGACACTTGCGAAGATCTACTGGGTGGATGACTTAGGAGAGCTTTCTCAGCTTGCGTGCGCCTATGCAAGGGCCAGGGGGGCTGACCGGATGTCCTCCTTCGGAGATTTCATCGCGTTGTCAGACGTGTGCGACGCAGATACGGCAAGGCTGATCAAACGTGAGGTATCCGACGGCGTGATCGCGCCGGGATATGAGCCGGAGGCGCTGGAGCTGTTAAAGCAGAAGAAAAAAGGAAACTATAACGTGATTCAGATTGACCCTTCTTACGAGCCGGCGCCGCTGGAGCACAAGGAAGTATTCGGAATCACATTTGAACAGGGAAGAAATGAATTAAAGATCGACGACGAGTTTTTTGCGAAGGTGGTAACCGCCAACAAAGAGATTCCGGAAAATGCAAAGAGGGATCTGGCGATCTCCATGATCACACTGAAATATACCCAGTCCAATTCCGTATGCTATGTAAAAGACGGACAGGCGATCGGGATCGGAGCCGGGCAGCAGTCCAGAATCCACTGTACCCGTCTGGCGGGCCAGAAAGCGGACAACTGGTGGTTAAGACAGGCGCCGCAGGTTCTGGGTCTGCAGTTTAAGGAGGGCATCGGACGGGCGGACCGGGACAATGCCATTGACCTGTATATCGGAGAAGAGTATATGGACGTTCTTGCGGACGGCGTATGGGAGAAGACCTTCCAGGTAAAACCGGACGTATTTACAAGGGAAGAGAAGCGGGCATGGCTGGACAAGATGACCGACGTATCCCTGGGGTCTGACGCGTTTTTCCCGTTTGGGGACAACATTGAGCGGGCTCATAAGAGCGGAGTAAAATATGTGGCGCAGCCCGGAGGTTCCGTGCGGGACGACCATGTGATTGAGGCATGCGACAAATACGGCATGGCAATGGCGTTTACAGGACTCCGTCTGTTCCATCATTAAGAAGAAAAAACGGAGGCAGGCATGGTATTGGAATCAAAAAGCCCGGAGGATACATTTCAGATCGGGATGCGTCTCGGGCAACTGGCGAAAGCGGGAGAAGTATACACGCTGACCGGTGACCTGGGAGTCGGAAAAACCGTATTTACACAGGGATTCGCGAAGGGGCTGGGGATTGAAGAGCCCGTGAACAGCCCCACCTTTACGATCCTGCAGATCTATGAGGGCGGCAGGCTGCCCCTGTACCATTTTGACGTTTACCGGATCGGAAGCGTGGAAGAGATGGACGAGACCGGGTTTGAAGAATATATGACGGGAGAAGGGGTTTCCCTGATCGAATGGGCGGATCTGATCCGGGAAATCCTGCCCGGAGAGCGCACCCGGATCCGGATCGAAAAGGATCTGGAAAAGGGGTTTGACTATCGACGGATTACGGTTGAAGCGGCAGAAGAGCGTTTGGATTGATCCTGCCGCAAGCTGATGTGGCATTTATAGGCGATTCCGTATATCAGACATGGAAAGAAAGGATGTATGACATGAAGGTGCTGGCAATAGACAGTTCCGGGCTGACGGCATCGGTTGCCGTTGTGGAAGACAGCCGTACGATAGCGGAATATACGGTGGATTATAAAAAGACGCATTCCCAGACTTTGCTGCCCATGATCGATGAGGTGGCAAAGATGACGGAGCTGGAACTCTCGGACATAGACGCCATAGCCGTGTCAGGAGGGCCCGGGTCATTTACCGGGCTCAGGATCGGTTCG
>Ga0137306_102296_pt1 | contig 16481 bp, 17 predicted proteins | sample Inofroosms_March_FD_97187 | JGI IMG/M metagenome (GOLD analysis project Ga0137306, IMG submission 97187) | Mouse cecal microbial communities from Vienna, Austria - N-Acetylneuraminic and N-Acetylglucosamine D2O microcosms_March | ecosystem: Host-associated > Mammals > Digestive system > Large...
TGGGCACGCGAAAACGGATATGACGCGGTGGCATCGGTGCTGGGGGTGTCGCGGCACAAGGACCAGACCCAGGTCGACAACGCGGGCACGGCCACATGCAAGAATGGTGTTTGCTATGTCCCCATAAAGTGGGACGAGGGCCTGCGTCAGCAAATAGGGCGTGCATCTGATTTTTACCGCCAGAATTATTGCGGTTGCGAATTCTCCATTCGCAAAGTATAATTTACCCGTGATTTAATTTATCTTAGAGGAGAACACATGTCATCTATATTTGTATTCCCCGGCCAGGGGTCGCAAAGCGTCGGCATGGGGCGCGAATTATATGAAACAAACGCCGCTGCACGCGCGGTGTTTGACGAAGTTGATGCGGCACTGGGGGAAAAGCTGTCGGAGTTGATATTTAACGGCCCGATGGAGGATTTAACCCTGACACGCAATGTACAGCCCGCGATTATGGCGACATCTATTGCAATGCTGCGCGCGGCGAATGCGGCACTGCCGGAATATGTTGCGGGGCACTCGCTGGGGGAATATACGGCGCTGTGCGCGGCAGATGCGATTAGTGTCGGCGATGCGGCGCGCCTGCTGCGGGCACGCGGCGACGCAATGCAGGCGGCCGCCCCCGCGGGCACGGGTCTGACGGCGGTTGTTATCGGTCTGGATATTGATGTGCTGCGCCAGATATGCGCAGGAACAGATGCAGACGTGGCAAACGACAACTGTCCGGGCCAGGTGGTGATATCAGGCGAAAAGGGTGCGGTTGAATCCGTAATGACCGCCGCACGCGAGGCCGGCGCAAGACGCGCAATGCCACTGGCGCTGTCGGTGCCGGTACATTGCCGCATGCAGGAAAGCGCCGCCAATGCAATGCGCGATGCACTGGCGAATGTAGAGATAAAGACGCCAAAGGCAATACTGATTGCAAACAAAACGGCCGCGCCGATGACGGACCCGGACGAAATAAAAGAAGCGCTGGTATATCAGATGACGCATGGTGTGCGCTGGCGTGAAAGTGTGCTAAAAATGCACGAGTTGGGAATTACGGACATGATAGAAGTAGGACCGGGAAATGTTTTAACAGGTCTGGCGGGACGTATTTGTCCGGATATTAACGCAAAGAAAATGGAGATATAGTTATGTTTGATTTAAATGGACGCGTTGCATTGATTACGGGTGCCACCGGCGGAATCGGCGGTGCAATCGCACGCAAAATGAAAGAAGCCGGCGCAACAGTCGTTGTATCGGGACGTAATACGGCCAAACTGGATGCCGAATTCGGCGATGAATACATTAAAATTCCGGCCGATTTATCAGCCGACGGCGGGGCGGTCGAACTGGTTATGAATACGATAGAGGCGGCGGGTAAAATTGACATTGTCGTAAATAATGCCGGTATTACGAAAGACACGCTGCTGATGCGTATGACAGACGAGCAGTTTGATGACGTTATAAATACAAATCTGCGCTCTACCTTTAAAATATGTCGGGCATGTGTTATGCCGATGATGAAAAACCGCTATGGCCGCATTATCAACATGGCGTCTATTATTGGTGTTATCGGCGGACCGGGCCAGGCAAACTATGCCGCATCAAAGGGCGGTATGATTGCCATGACCAAATCAATCGCCGCCGAGGTTGCATCACGTGGGATTACCGCAAACTGTGTGGCGCCTGGATTTATCAAAACACCGATGACAGACGTATTGTCAGATGAACTGAAAAAGGCATATCTGGCGCAAATTCCGGCCGGACGCTTTGGCGAACCCGATGACATCGCCGCGGCGTGCGTATTCCTGGCAAGCGAAGAGGCCTCCTATATCAACGGCCAGACAATAAATGTTAACGGCGGTATGGGGCGCTTTTAATGAATAATTTCGATGTAATCGTTATTGGTGGGGGACATGCCGGCACCGAAGCAGCAGCGGTGGCAGCGCGACGCGGTGCAAAGACGCTGCTGCTTACAATGCGCGAAAGTGATATTGGCGCAATGTCATGTAACCCCAGCATAGGGGGGCCTGGCAAATCCCAAATGGTTGCGGAAATAGACGCATTGGGCGGCGTAATGGGACGCGCGGCCGACGCCGCGGGAATTCATTTCCGTATGCTGAATGCGTCGCATGGTGCGGCGACACGTGCACTGCGCGCCCAGATTGACCGTGATTTGTATCATAACGCGGTTATGGATATATTAAACCACACACCAAATTTAACGATTATATTCGAAACGGTAACAGACTTCGATGTTTACGAAAAAATCGTAAACAATAAATACAGGGCTAAATCAATTATTATAACGGCGGGAACTTTTCTGCGCGGCCTGGTAACCAGGGGTGCGGAAAAAATTCCGTCGGGGCGCCTGATGGATAATGGCCAATACCAGGCACCCGACATGCATATATCCGATACGCTGCGGGCGGCGGGTTTTGAGTTAATGCGTCTTAAGACGGGAACGCCGGCGCGCCTATATCGCGACAGCATAGACTTTTCCGTATGCGAGCCCCAGCCGGCAGACAAACCACACGAGTGGTTTTCCGCGCCATGCGCCGCCAACGATTTTGATGCGCAATGCTTTATAACACATACGAATGAAACAACACACCAGATAATACGTGAAAACATCGCGCATGCACCCATGTATAACGGTGACATAGAAGGCACCGGCCCGCGATACTGCCCCAGTCTGGAAGACAAGGTAATGCGATTTACCACACATTCATCGCATCATGTGTTTTTGGAACCCGAAGGTCTGGACAGTGATTTGATTTATCCCAATGGGATTTCAACCAGCTTTGGCTGCGACATTCAGGACAAATGGATTAGAACAATCCCGGGGTTGGAAAACGTACGCATTGCAAGATACGGATATGCAATAGAATATGATGCAATTGATGCGCGCAAACTGCGCGCGACACTTGAATCCAAAGATATTCTGGGCCTGTTCTTTGCGGGCCAGGTAAACGGAACATCAGGCTATGAAGAGGCCGCCGCCCAGGGCATCGTCGCCGGCGCAAACGCCGCCGCGCACGCGTTGGATATTGCGCCGCTGGAACTGGATAGAACCAATTCTATGATTGGTGTCTTAATTGACGACATAACAACCCTGGGTGTGGATGAACCGTATCGCATGTTTTCATCACGGGCGGAATATAGACTGCACCTGCGGGCGGATAATGCGGTGCGGCGCCTGGGCGATATGGGGGAAAGGCTTGGCCTTATATCCTCTACCCAGCTGGCGCAAAAGCGTGCGCTGCGCGATGCGGGCGCCGATGAAAATGACCGCTTTTATGCCGGATATATTGCACGCGCCCAGCGCGAGATAGAAGGCGTTCGTCGTGATATGGGACTAAAAATCCCCGGTGATTTCGACTACCGGGGGCTGCCCGGACTGACAAACGAGTTAATTGAAAAACTAAGCGCGACACGCCCTGAAAATATTGCCGCATTGTCACGCATTCCCGGAATGACACCGGCCGGGATAGTAGTTGTATTGCGACGATTACGCGGCTAGTCCTTTTTTATTATCTGGATACGATTATCGTACCATTGGGCTATAAAGATTTCTTCGGGGTCGTTAATGCCCATTGCCTTTAGACGACGACGCAGCCATTTTTCATCCTTGTTTATTTTCTGTAATGCGGCCGCGTCAATGACACCATTATCGATAAGAATAACAGAATATTCGGGCGAGCCCTTTTTTACAATTGTAAGGTCGCCGTTTGTTTCAATCTGAGCCATTTCAATATCTTTGAGCGAGCGAATTTTTTGCCGCCGCATTACAGCCGCCATATCGCGCACATTCAGCTTTAGCCGGCGCATCAGTTCCAGGTTAAACTTGCCGTCTTGGATAATAATTTTGGGCGAACCGATAAATATACGCCGCCCCATGTCAGTACGAAACGAAAACCAGTTCACAGCATACAGCAAAATGCCGAATATCAGCACCACAAAGAAAAAGTCTGTTAAACTGATATCCCGGTCCAGAATAAAGTTGGACAATATGGCACTGAGCAGAAAGTTCAACACGATATCCAGCGGGGTCATCTGTTTGAGTTGGGCGTTCATATTAAATATCTTTAGAAAGACAAACGCCGTTGTAATTGCAATCGCCAGTTTTATAGTAATCATACCATAATTGAACACCATGTCATACATAATCACCCCCTGTTACAGGGTAAATAATAAACAAAACCCAACGCCGCATGCCAGATGATACAAATCCCAGAGCGGTCGTAATCGCCCCCTTTTGTTTTGGTATTTGATATTATTTTATTGTGGAAATACGGGAAAATATATATTAACATGCCATGCGTTGCCGGTGTAGCTCAGCTGGTAGAGCATCTCATTCGTAATGAATTGCTCGCAACAAAATAATGTTTTGATTTTAGCGACTTTTTGAAGGTAGGCACCCAGCCTTGGTCCAGAATAGGTCCAAAAAATGCAAGCGTATGGGGCAAAATGCAATTATTCATAACATGCACCAAAAACCCGACCGCACGCGTTTTTAGAAATAAAATGGCCCTATTTTGGCCCTGAAACAGGGGAAACAAATAAAAAATCCACGAAACGCAAGGCGTTCACGCCGAACAAGCTCTTGTTTGCGGAACCGTGGTGCCCTGTTTCAAAGCTGGCTTGTATCACTTAAACAACAAAATAGGGTGTACAACATGGCCTCAATAGAAACAAGAAAAAGTCGCGGCGAAACAGTATATAGGGCGCGGGTGCGCGTGACTGGTGCGCCGGTAATAACAAAAACATTCCCCAGTAAAACATTAGCCAAAGACTGGGCGCGTAAAATGGAACTGGAAATAAAAGAAGACGTTTTTATGCCAACCATGCAGGCACAGCGGCGCACGCTGGCCGAGCTTATTGACCGCTATATAGCGGACAAACTGAACCATTATGACACGCCACAGGAAACAAATAAAAAACAGCTGAACGTATGGCGCGACCTTATCGGCAGTTATAACCTTGCCGCTATAACACCGGAACGAATTTTATGGGCAATGAATGAAATAGAAAAAATAAAAACGCCCGGCGGGCGCACGAAAAGCGCCGCCACATTAAACCGTTATCTGGGTGTATTAAGCCCCGCATTAACGTTTGGCGTAAAAGAACTGGGGTGGATTAAGTCAAACCCGGCCTTTAACGTTTCGCGTCGTCCCGAACCAAATGGGCGTGTGCGCTGGCTTTCGGATGAAGAACGCGAACGCCTGCTGGCAGAGGTAAAGAAAGCGAAAAGCCCCTATTTATACCCTGTTGTTATTCTGGGAATTTCAACCGGCGCACGGCGCGGGGAAATCATGGGCTTAAAGTGGCAAGACATAGACTTAAAAGCAGGCTGGGCTAACTTAAACAAAACAAAGAACAAGGACCGCCGGGGAATTCCATTAACCGGCCTTGCGCTGGAAATAATGCGCGAATTGCATAAAAAACGCCGGTGTGAAACGTGGGTATTTCCAAACGAAGACCACAGTGGTCCGTTTGATATTCGTAGCGGCTGGGAACATGCCAAACAGCGGGCAAAGCTGGAAAATTTCCGGTTTCACGACCTGCGCCATACATGCGCCAGTTATCTTATTATGAACGGCGCAAGCTTGGGGGAAATTGCCGACGTGCTGGGCCACAAAGACCCGCGCATGTCGCGCCGGTATGCGCACATATCGGACCAACATAAGGCCAGCGTGGTCGCAAACATGAACAAAAAAATATTTGGGTGAAACAAAATGAACATAAAACGAATAAATGCGCTGTTTTTCAAAAGCCTAACATTTCGCGGTTATAATACCGCCGTGTACGAACTTTTTAACGGCGCACTGGAAACCGCATACAAAACGCTTTTTAATAAAACTGATTTCCACAAAATAAGCGCCGCAGAAATCGCACATATAAACCAACTGCTAAAAACCAGCGCAGAAATAATAAACAGCAAAATCCCGGACGATGAACCGAACATAAACGACATAACCTTATTCCTTTACCTTTCCAAGGCAATCCAAACATTTTACAAGGAACAAAGCGCTGGCAAGAATTTTTTAGAAAACCAACGCACAGCAGAGGACAAAACCGCCTCGCACCTAGGGCGCATGTTCTATAATGGCAAGGTCTATATTGCGCGAAAACTGTATTTGGGCGACCTTTTTTGGGACAGGAACGACTGGATACCAAAGCGAACAAAAACATACCTGCGCGGGGCATTTTTTGAAACATACGGCGCATACCCCGAACAATTATATGCGGCTTTAATTTTTTACCTTGTTAAAACTTTCTATTCCAACCTGCACGGCCCCACCAAAGTTCAAATTCAGCAGATACTTCGCCTTATTACCAAAGAAACAACCATCCGCCAATCTCAGAAAGCAAGCGGCGCATTAAGCCACAGCAAAACAGATTATGAAAAACTTTATGAAGATGTTCGTAACGAATTTCAGCACGGTGAACTTTTTATATACTGCAAAAGCTGGCAATCTGCTTATTATATGTTGCGTTCAGATTACCGCTTAGGTGATAAGGTCGCTCGTGAATACATGAAACGCCTTAAAAACGAATTCCCCGATTCGCCAACGTTTAAAAACAAATCAAAAAAAGACGAGATTTCTGCGCTTTTACGCAAATATTTTGACATCGGCTAAAAGGAACCTTTTCCCCTTTAAACAAATTATATTACCAGCGGCTACCTTCAAAAGTATGCCGCTATTTTCAACAGCTGAGCTAGCTGGTAATAAAAAATCAGGAGAAAAGAAAAATGTTAAATAAGTATAAAACAGTAAAACAGATTGCGGAATCGCAAACGGTTTTCACCGAAAGCGCATTGCGTAATCTGATTTTCTATGCCCGTTTTAACGGCATGGAAGAACACAACGTAATACACCGGGTTGGTGGAAAAATCCTCATTAATGAAGAAAATTTTGCGAAGTGGATTGAAGTGAATCCGAAAACAATAGGAGTCAAAAATGTTAAATGAAAAAGCCGCGACAAGCGCCACGACTTTAACCAATGATTTCAATGTTAATAATAACCATAAAAACAACCACTGTCCAGCGGAAATGTTTCCACCGCTGGAACCATGGCCCGAACCTGTGAATGGTGCGGAGCTGGCGGATGAAATAAAGGCCTTATTTGACCGTTATTTATACCTGCCAAATGGTGCAAGTGCGTCCGTGACCCTGTGGGTTATGCACACATATGCGTTGGGCTGTTTTGAAATAACGCCCCGCCTGGCTATATTGTCGCCCATGCCTGGGTGTGGTAAAAGCACACTGATGGACCTTATCTGTATGCTATCATATCGGCCCTTAATGCTTTCCAGCATAACAGCCGCGGCAATGTTTCGCATAATTGCGGAATATAAGCCGACCCTGCTTATTGACGAGGCGGACACGTTTCTGCGCGGCAATGAAGAGCTGCGCGGAATAATAAACGCGGGCTATGAACAGGGCGGGAAAGTTTCGCGTGTGGAGGTCGTGAACAAGAAACAGGTTGTTTCGCTTTTCCCATGTTATGGTGCTTGCGCTATTGCCGGAATAGGTGGCATGCACAAAACCATACAGGAGCGGTCCGTAAATGTTGTCATAGAACGTAAAACACACGCAGACAAAATAGAACGCATGCGAAAGCGCGAAATTCGCGAAATAACGCCAGATATTCAACGTAAATGTTTGCGCTGGGCGTCTGACCACGCGGAACAATTAAGCGCGGCACGGCCGAATATGCCGCTTTATATGGGCGACCGGGCGACGGACATATGGGAACCTTTATTTGCAATAGCCGAAACGATATCACCGGAGTGGCTGGAACAAATAAACAAAGCCGCCAAGGCACTAAACAAAACCCAACCGAATGAGGATGACAGTTCAATGCGCCTTCAACTGCTGGCCGATATTAAAAGCATATTTGACGAACAACCCAACCAACAGACATTTGTTTCTACATGGCTGGTAAATAAATTAAACGAACTTGAAGAGTCCCCATGGTCCGACTTTGGATATGGGCGTGGGCTTAGTGTTCATTCATTGGCACGACAGCTGAGGTTCTTTAATATTTTATCTGTGCAGTTGCGAAACAAATTTGACCGCAATCGGTGTTATGAACGCAAAGACTTTCTAGATGCGTTCAGCCGGTATTTGCCCGAAGACACACCAGCGCAAACAGAACCGGAAAAGCCCGTCCGGCACACTTGCTCAATTGATTCGCCCAAGGGGGCTGTTGTTGAAGAACTGCGCCGAGCCGGCATAGACAAAGACACCATTGACTGGGTTGAAAGTTTGGAGGAGGTAGAAAATACTTAACGCCCAACAAGGGGGGCTAATCCCCCCCCTTTATATACCCCACCCATTCACCCCATCCACTATCCCACCCACTTAAATAAACCACTCAACCTATTTACATTAACACCATACCCTTTTCAATCCCCCCCCTGTGGTATTTGTTTTTGATTTTTAGGATTTTTAGTGTAGAATACACTTGACATGACGGTTGCCGTGTTGGGCGTCAGAACCCTTTAATGTATTGTGTCCGCGGGGACATTAAACACCCTCAGCCCATTTGGGTTGGAGGGTGGCGAATATATAGAATAAGCCCGCTATTTTCAATACATTATAGTTCTGAACCTCCAACCACCCGCTATGCCGGTGGTTTTTTTGTTTACATAAGAGTAAGGAACATATATGAAAAACTTATTTATTTTGTCGGCGTTTGTTTTAGCGTTGTGCGCATGCGAACAAACAGACATTCGTACTAAGGCGGCGAATATTATTTATAATAACTGCACTAAAAGCGGCGAAGACCAGCAATGGTGTCGTTGCCTGCGTGCTGACCTTATAGATTCCGAAAAAGCCTTTACCGAAGAAATAGCGTCCTACATAGTGAATGGCCGCCAACATCCATGGATGGGACCGACTATTTTAGGTGCACGCGTACGGTGCGAATGCCGAATGTTTCCACGTCGCGTTGCGGCACATGGTCTTTCCTGTGCTGGTGTAAAACCAATTAAATTTTAAAATAAAGGTTTAAAACATGAAGAAATATTTACTGTTATGTATTAACGGGATTTTATTAGCCGCTTGCGTTGAAGCCGTTTCAACGCCTGACCCAAACTGGTATGAAATATTGCCAGGAGAAAATGAATGCGCCATTGCATATCAAGTATGGGCAAGTATTCCACCAGTTGGTTATAAACCTATTGAAGGAGGCTGGACAATTCGTACAAACGAAGGAACAGGAGAAAAAGTAGTCGCAACATATGGAGAACATAATTGCGATGCTGCTATTTCATATTATACCGAAGAATGGAACAAAGCAGAAAACGAACGTATTATTGAAGCACGAAATTATGCAGGCGGATTTATATGGCGTCAAAATATAGATATGAAATGCATATGTGATGCCGATATCATAAAGCAAGCCAAAAAAGAAATGGAACCAATTTTAAATAAACACGAAAAGGACAAAAATGAAAAAATTTAGCCTATTATGTTTGTGTGTAATTATGTTGGGCGGATGTGAATATACAGAACAGCAGCGTCAGCAATTTTACGAAACCTGTATACAAGAGTTGCAAGACAGAAAAAAGAACGTGTTGGATGACATAGTTATTTCTTGCGCTTGTGAAAAATGGTCGCAACGCGAAGATATAAAACCCAAAAACAAAGAAAAGCGTTTTGAACAATATTCGGAAGAATGGCAAACATGTCGTTCTGAACCAATCAAAATGAATTATTCCCAGCGCAAGTACTTTCTTTCAACATGTAAACAAATATTCACAGAAACATATTACAGTATGGCTGAACAAATGAGAATGGTAGGAGTGTCCGCCTATGATATTGCAGGAATAGGGATGTATAATCCAGGTTTTTATAAACGCAGTTCTAATAAAGAATTAGTAGACTGTGCCTGCACACGTTTAAGTACACGCGACGATTTTATAATTCCCCGCACATTTGAAACTTTTGAACAAGAATATAAAAAAGAGGCAAACGAATGCAAAAAAATATGGAAAAGCAAATAAAACAGGAACCAATTAAAACAGACGATATAAACGCGAAACAGATTCTGCATATTCTTCGTACGCTTATAGTCCTAGCATTTGCAATAATAGGAATCCTTATAGGTGTTTGGATTTCTGATACAGCTTCGTTGATTTATTCTGGCGGCATGTATTAAAGAAAAAGACCGTAGGCGTGCGGTCTTTATCCTTTTATGAGTTTAATTTTTATAGAAATACTGCAAAGATATTTTCCACAATGCGAAAACTTCAACCAACGAGCCAGCAACAAACGTTATTTGACCTCCGTCGGAAAAATCTAGAACACATGAACCAATAAGAATAAAAACAACTCCTGTAAAAATAAGCCATCCAATAGAAATTCCTACCAATATCCACGATATAATGTTTCGAGTTTTTCTATTTTCGTCCAAAATTCTATATTCTAAGCCGCGCTTACTTGCTTCGTATTCTTCTTGAGATAATTTGGACTTATATTCCTGCTTTTTATCCGTTATAGTTTTTACTTCACGCTCAAGAATGGCCTGCAAATCAATGGAATAATTTTTTCCAGACATTTTACTTACTCCAAAGGTCATCAAACTCTTTGCGCATATCAGATTCGCTTATAACTGAATCCCTCTTACTTTCTGAAAAAACTTTATCCCATGCAGAACCAGGTCTATGTGTTAAACCTACTAATTCCCAATCTTTAAGAGATTTTGTCATGTTTGCAACAGCATCAATGAAAGCACATTCGTCGTCACTGCACGACGCCGAATCTTCACTAAAAGCAAATGCTGGAATATATTCTGAACCGAAAAATTTAAATCTACGATACACCTCAGGAACAACAGGACCATATTTCCACGCCTGTATTTCAGCATTAAATAAATGCTTACCGTCCCGAAGACCAAGAGACAATACCTGCGCAATATATAAAATTTTTTGCAAGCGCAAATTCGTTACTTTCCAATTTTGGCTTTCACAAATTTTCTTTGCAACTTTAAATACGTCGCACATTTTTACACCTTAGGGGTTTAATTATATCTTCTCTCTTCGAGTGAAATTATACCATAAAATGCACAAAAAATCAATCTTTAAATGGTGCCGGCCACAAGACTTGAACTTGCGACCCCTTCATTACGAATGAAGTGCTCTACCAGCTGAGCTAGGCCGGCACATGCGTGCACTATATCCTAATAAAAAACGAATTTCAAGCCCATTTGCGGATTTTTTTATTCCGCCTTTACCCGATTTAATTGTGCAAGTGTGCCACCCATCCCCCACCCGCATAAAAATGTTTTGTCCCTGTAATGGACCCGGCATTTAATTGCAGCGCCACACGAAAAAGAATGCTTTTTCAAAGGATTTTTTGGTCCAAAATAGGGCCAAAAAAATAATAAATTGTCCACAACATGCAAAACTTTTCAAAACATGCTCCCGTATGCAAAAATTCCAAAAATGGCTGATTTCTTGTTGCATTTTATTATAAAGTATTGCAAACTGTTGGACAGTAGTCGGTTTAGACTGGCGCGTGTATTCCTTCGTAATGAGGGGGTCGTAGGTTCAAGTCCTATCACCGGCACCAGGATTAAAAATGATGTACAATGCTATAATCATTATTAAATAATTCGGCACCGCGCTTTGGCACGTTGTCCGGGCGCATACTGGCGCCCGTTTTTATTTAAACAAACAAAAGGCAAAGACAAATGGCATACCCAAAGACCGAACCACGTGCAGACTTTCCCGCAATAGAGCAGGAAATACTCAGCTTTTGGCGCACAAATGATACGTTTCATAAAACGCTGAAAAAGACAAAGCAAGGCCACCCATTCTCGTTTTTTGACGGACCACCCTTTGGAAATGGTTTGCCGCATTGGGGGCATTTGGGCGTATCGGCCGTAAAGGATATGGTATGCCGCTATCAGACAATGAAGGGGCGTTTTGTTCGACGCGAACTGGGGTGGGATTGCCACGGTCTGCCGGCGGAAAACAGTGTTGAAAAAAAGCAAAAGCGCCAGGCAAAAGATATCGTCGCAACAGACGGTTTGGCCGCTTTTTGCGATATGTGCCGCACGGATGTTATGACATATACCCAGGAATGGGAAAAGTTTATTGAGCGCATTGGTCGCTGGGTCGATGTGGGTGCGGGCTATGGTTACAAAACCATGGATAAAAACTATATGGAATCCATGCTGTGGACATTGAAATCACTGCATGATAAGGGGCTGCTGTATAAAGATTATTCCGTAAACTGGTTCGATTGGGTAAACGGAACTATTGTTTCCAACTCTGAGGCATCCCAGGATTATCGCGATGTAATTGACGATGCGCTTACCGTGTGGTTTGAACTGGAAACAGGTGACAGGGTAATGGCATGGACAACAACGCCATGGACACTGCCAGCGAATTCCTGCCTGGCGGTAAATCCGGAAATGAAATATGTACGCATGCGCGACAGCGACGGCGCCATTTATATTATCGCCGAGTCCAGACTAAAAGCATACGAAAAACAACTGGCAAATGCGGAAAAGATAGGCGAGGTTATGGGCGCCGAGCTGGTTGGAAAAAAGTACACGCCGCTCTTTGATTATTATGCCACGACATCCGATTTATTGTACCAGGTAATACCGGCCGAATACGTATCCGATTCCGACGGTACCGGTATTGTGCACATTGCACCTGCATACGGTGCCGAAGACTTTTGGGCGGCCAAGGCACTGGACCCGAAGTTCCCGGTGATTTTAAATGTCGATAATTATGGAAACTTTGATGAAACAGTTCGCGATTTCGCCGGTGAAAATATTTTTGTGGCAAACGCAAAAATAATGGATTTACTAAAATCACGCGGCCATGTTGTGAAAAAAGAACAATACAAGCACAGCTACCCCTATGGTGACCGCTCAAAGGAAAAGCTGATACAGCGCGCCACAGATTCATGGTATATCGACGTTCCAAAAATAAAGGAAAAACTGCTGGCTAATAATTCGCGTGTTCATTGGACTTCGGCTGGCGAACGCTTTCGTGCATGGATTGAAAACGCACGCCCATGGGCAATTTCACGCAACCGCTTTTGGGGGACACCACTGCCGATTTGGCAGCGCGACGGTGAATATAAAATATTCGGCTCTATTGCGGAAATAGAAGAATTCTTTGATGTAAAAATAAATGATTTGCACCGACCCACACTGGATGCGCTGACCCGCGATGGCTGGAGCCGCATACCCGACGTTCTGGACTGCTGGGTGGAATCCGGCTCCATGCCGTGGGCATCGCTGCACTATCCGTTTGAAAACAAAGAAGTCTTCGATGCAACATTCCCCGCCGATTATATTATCGAGGGCCAGGACCAGACCCGCGGATGGTTCTATGCGCTGATGGTTTTGGCAACGGCAATGTTTGACAGCCCTGCATTCCGAACGGTATCCGCAAACGGGATGGTAATGGATGAAAACAAGAAAAAGTTTTCAAAATCACTACAAAACTTTGTTAACCCGGAAGAGCAGTTGGAACAATTCGGCGCCGATGCAATCAGATTGTTTATACTGGGGTCGAACTTTATGAAGGCAGAGCCCGTTCTGGTTGACAAAGACGGCAAAGTATTTGCAGAAACCGCAAAAACAATACTAACACCGCTGTGGAATGCGTATCACTTCTTTACGCTGTATGCAAATGCGGGAAATATCACGGCTGCGGTGCGCCAATCTGATGCAGCGCTGGATAAATATATTATCGCAGAACTAAACGAGCTGATTTCAATTACCGACACGGCACTGGCTGATTACAAGCCCGATGTCGCTATTTCGGCATTCGTACGATTCTTAGATATCTTAAATAATTGGTACATACGCCGCAGCCGCAGCCGTTTCTGGGACGAAGACCAGGCCGCGTTTGACACGCTTTATACCGTTCTAACACAACTGTGCCGCATTATGGCGCCGTTTGCACCGTTTATCACGGACTATATCTATCGCAATCTGACGGGGACGGAATCTGTTCATCTAACCGATTTTCCGACAGTAGAAAGCACAGATACAAAAATCGTTGCCGATATGCGCCGGATACAGTCAATCGTATCAACGGGAAAGCAGCTGCGTGAAAATTATCGCCTGCGCAATCGTTTGCCGCTAAACAAACTGACCGTGGCGGGGGCAAACATGCCGGAATATGCGGATATTATCAAGGATGAATTAAACGTAAAATCCATTGAGTTCACAGATTCCGTAGATACGGTTGCCGATAAATTCGTTTACCTGATTACGCCGCGCATCGGCACACGCCTGGGCGGGGCATTAAAAGACATTATTCCGGCGGTAAAGCGTGGTGATTACGAAGTTTCCGGCGATACGCTGAGTGTGGTGGGACATACGCTGAACGCGGACGAGTTTGAATCACGCCTGACGGTAAAACCTGGCGTGACGGGCGCGGCATTACCGGATAATACGGCCGTGGTGGTACTGGATACGGATGTTAATTCCGAACTGGTCGCGGAGGGTCTGGCAAACGATGCACTGCGCTTTATCCAGGACACGCGCAAGGCGGCAGACCTGGATGTCTCGGACCGCATAATATTGACTTATTCTGCGGACCCCGCATTGGCCATGGCAATAGAGGCGCACCGCAAGCGCATTATGCGCGATGCGCTGATAACGGAAATGAACGCAGGTGCCGTTGGCGAATATGACACCGAGATAGAGGGATATAACCTGGCCGTTTCGGTTGAAAAAGTAAAATAAATATAAGGATATAAAATGCCAAGTTTAAATGGTTGTTGTTTATACGCAATTACCGACTGTGAATTTTATAACCTGGGTCAGTGTAGCTATCGTATGATGCAGTGCCCCCGCACAGGAAAACCTGTTATGGGGGACAGCTATGATACGGATGCAATAAAGGCCATATTGGCGCACAATGCAAAAATTCTACAAACCCAGGAACAAATCTTACGCAAACTTAACGAGTTGCAGAAATAATGACACCGGCTGAATATTTTGAACTTGTCCCCAAATCCGTCGATATGAATATTCGGTCGGAGCTGTATTCCACCAATGAATTCACATTCGCCGTGGCGGTTATACTCTCGGCCCAGGCGACGGATAAAAAGGTAAACGAGGTCACACCCGACCTGTTCCGCGTGGCACCCACGCCTGCAAAAATGATTGCACTGGGCGAAGACGGCTTGAAAGCTCATATAAAGGTTCTGTCGTTCTTTAATAACAAGGCGAAAAGTATAATGGGGCTGGCGGCCAAACTTATGGACGAGGCGGGTGCCACCGATGTCGCTTATAAATTTCCGGAAAAATATCATAATCGCGATAGCCTGATGAAACTGCCCGGGATTGGTCAAAAGACCGCCAACGTTATCATGAACGTATTATGGGGCGCACCAAACATCGGTGTTGATACGCATGTTTTCCGCAATGCACACCGATACGGATGGGTCGGGGCCGGCGACAACACACCCGAAAAGGTAGAGGCGGCACTGCTCAAAAAAATTCCTAAAAAATACCATGGAATTGTAAATCACGTAATGGTTTTGCATGGGCGATATACATGCAAGGCACTGCGGCCATTGTGCGCGAATTGCCCCGTACGTGACATCTGTGGCGCAGCGCAATAAGTACGCAAACCTACAGAGCGTTTTTTTGCAATATAAAAAACGGGGGAAATATCCCCCGTTTTATTTATCACGGATTTGACCACCGCATTTTGTTTCAACCGCGGCTATTACCACATTCTGGATTTCCATTAAGTCCGCATCTGTCATGTTCTTGTCCGGCTGGATAGTTATTGTAAACGCAATAGACTTTTTCCCATCCGACATATCAAACGCATCAAACACGATGGCATGTGTTATGCGACGGTCGGCGGCAATGGCCGTATTTACAATTTTTTCCGCCGGGAAATCAGCAGCTACTATAAACGCAAAATCACGCGTTATCGGTGGAAACTCTGCCGGGGCACAGTACTTAGCCGGGCGGCGCGTCGGAATGTTGTCAATGTCTGCGACAATCGCGACACAAACACGTGTCTTTATCCGCATTTCACGGGCAACAATTGGTGATAGCTCGCCAAATTCGGCAATTACTTTTTTGCCCTGCATTATACGGCCATATCTATACGGATGCGCCCAGCGCGGCGGATTATCGGTTGCTACCGTATAACGCTGGCCCGCCAGCAAAGATATTGCATCCGCTTTGACATCATAGATATCTACATCACGTGCGCGCCCGGCCCAATGACGTGGCCCCGTCGCGCCCGTACGCACCAGTGCCAGTGCCGTGCGCTGCGCGCCGGGGGTATCGCCGTCGAACACTGTCCCCAGTTCAAACAGAGCCAGGTCTGAATAGCCATGCTTTTCATTATTAGATACCGCCGTTAGCAGCCCACCCAGCAAATCCCCGCGCGCCGTATCCAGGTCAGATACAATTGGGTTGGCAACCATAACCGGCTTATGCTCGGACAATATAGCCTCTATCTTTGAATTGCCAAACGCATA
>Ga0137306_102297_pt1 | contig 16477 bp, 14 predicted proteins | sample Inofroosms_March_FD_97187 | JGI IMG/M metagenome (GOLD analysis project Ga0137306, IMG submission 97187) | Mouse cecal microbial communities from Vienna, Austria - N-Acetylneuraminic and N-Acetylglucosamine D2O microcosms_March | ecosystem: Host-associated > Mammals > Digestive system > Large...
CTGTGCAGGATCACCCCTGCATCCGCAGGGAACACGCGGAGAAATTAAAGCAGAAGAAAAAGAATACAGGATCACCCCTGCATCCGCAGGGAACACCAATTTGTCCACATACCGCTTAATGGTCTCGCGGGATCACCCCTGCATCCGCAGGGAACACGCAGATTTAAGTATAAATAATTTTCGGAGGTAAGGATCACCCCTGCATCCGCAGGGAACACTTCCATTTCCAAAACCTAAAAACCCTCCTGAAAGGATCACCCCTGCATCCGCAGGGAACACTATATGTTGATTAAGGGAGCTACACGAGGGGCGGGATCACCCCTGCATCCGCAGGGAACACAATTTTTTCAGACAGCCCCGTCTCTTAACGTGAGGATCACCCCTGCATCCGCAGGGAACACTTCCCCAAAAAGCAGTACACAGTTTTCACTATAGGATCACCCCTGCATCCGCAGGGAACACGCAACTAATAGTTGTAATGTCCTGGGTGTTTAAGGATCACCCCTGCATCCGCAGGGAACACTTCGCTCTTTTTTGGTGATATTCACGTTGCTGAGGATCACCCCTGCATCCGCAGGGAACACTTTACCCGTTGGTAGGAAAGGATAAAAACATGAGGATCACCCCTGCATCCGCAGGGAACACTCACTTATGCAGATGTGGACGGACAGAAGATTAGGATCACCCCTGCATCCGCAGGGAACACTTACTGCCGTCCTCGTCAAGCCTCTTAAACCAAGGATCACCCCTGCATCCGCAGGGAACACATGCAACTTTCCAGATGGCTGTATCAATGGCAGGGATCACCCCTGCATCCGCAGGGAACACATATCGATAGAAACGGTAATCAAAGAGAAGCCGGGATCACCCCTGCATCCGCAGGGAACACGATCAAGCCCGTTAAAAACCAACGCAAAGCCAAGGATCACCCCTGCATCCGCAGGGAACACTTTAATCGGCGGCAAGTTAATCGTAATCACATAGGATCACCCCTGCATCCGCAGGGAACACTAGCACCAAAGGGTACCAGGTTCGCACCACATAGGATCACCCCTGCATCCGCAGGGAACACAATCGTACTTGAAGAAGGTCTGTATACAATGCAGGATCACCCCTGCATCCGCAGGGAACACCTGTCATGCTCCCGGCCTGTTGCGGACAGTTCAGGATCACCCCTGCATCCGCAGGGAACACGCAATCCGGTTTAACAACGCGTTAACAAAGTGGGGATCACCCCTGCATCCGCAGGGAACACATCCCAGTATCAACTACCACACCAGACGGGGTAGGATCACCCCTGCATCCGCAGGGAACACTTCCAATTGAGCGTGTAAAACGCGCTTTTTACGGGATCACCCCTGCATCCGCAGGGAACACCCTTAATGACTTCACGGGCGAGTTCCATGTTGGGGATCACCCCTGCATCCGCAGGGAACACTTCCGGTTCCCCTCCAGCTGATCCGTCCCACCGGGATCACCCCTGCATCCGCAGGGAACACGTATGTGTCCAAGACCGGGAAATGGGCTGATAAGGATCACCCCTGCATCCGCAGGGAACACCATCTAACTTTTTATCTAATTTTTCATCTAACAGGATCACCCCTGCATCCGCAGGGAACACGCTGCTGGATAACTTTACGGAATGGTATGACCGGGATCACCCCTGCATCCGCAGGGAACACACTAAAAAAACAGCGAAAATATCGGGATTTCTCCATCCCAAATCATCACAATTTATTTAGTTCCAAATAGATCCTGTAGATCAACCCACAGTCTGTCAACGCCCCATGCGCGTCACTGATATCCAAAGAAAAGTATGCCGCGACTGTTTCCAACTGATAGTTTTCCAAATCATCAACTTTTCGCCTGACAAGCTGCAAAACATCTCTTACTTTTGTAATCAATATCTGTTTTCCCACCCTCTCTCCAAGCCTTTGGATAAATTTCATATCAATCTGTACATCATAGCCTATAACCAGGTCGTCTCCAATAAATTCCTGAATCTTATCAAGCGCCTCTTCCTCCCCAATCCCTTTCCTTTCTATCATTTCATCCGAAATTCCAGTAAGCTTTGTCACTGTCTCCGGTATATTTCTCCCGCACCGCAAAAGACAATGTAGCTGATCGCCTATTTCACCTCCACAAATTTTCAGCAAACCCACCTCAAAAATCCTGTCTGTGTCATATTCCGCGCCAGTTGTCTTTATGTTCAAGACAACGTAACTGTCAGACGCTCTGTTTTTTAATGCCGCTCCCTGTTTCTTAAACTTTGATGCTTTGCTGAATCCCTGCTTTATCGGGCTGTCATTGACGGAATCACTATCTACCAACAATGGCCTTTTCATTAATGTGATCCCCTCATAATCCGTAGCAACCCATGTAGTGTTATGGGTTTGAAATGTGTACCCCTGCTCATTATTTGTAGAATAAACCATAGTTGCCTGTCCGCTCCTTATGCTGTCGCAGACCCTCTTCCACAGTTCATCCCTCACTTTCGCGCTCAGTTTTCCTATATAAACGCCAGTATTCACTTCACTTAGCCATTTGGACAGATCGCCTCTCAGCCCAGGCGGACAATTAGAAACACAAATAACGATCACTCTTCATCACCCGCCTCCGCGTAAGAGATCCCATGCTCCAGCTCACCCTGTATATTATCCCAAAGATAAAGAGTACTCTTATAATCCTCCTCCCACTCCCCGTCGGCCAGCAGAAGCTTAATGTCATGGACCATACGCTCCAAAATACGCCCTTTTCTAAATTCTTCCCGCAGTCTGCGCCTTGTGGCACTGCCTATATCATCCGCGTTTTCCGCAGCCATCTCAAACGCAATCGGTATGGTTGTGGAGGCTTTATACAGATCAGCGATATCATACACAAAAGACAGTTCATGTCCCACATGGACAAATCCCAGTCCCGGGGAACAGCCAAGGGCGCATATCACGGCATGGGCAAGTCCATATAGACAGGCATTTCCCGCTGACAGCGCCTTATTGACCGGATCACCACTCTCGTAGTCCTCCGGGCGGTAATCCCTCCTGTTCCACGGCACATTCCATTTCTTTGATTGTTCCCGATAAACGGCGCGAACCCTGCTGCCTTCCCGTCCCCTTAACTGCTGCATGGTCAGCTTTGAGACATCCTCATTGGGAAACCTCATCTGATACATCATCCTGGCAACCTGAATATGTTTCTTCTCATTGCTTACAAGCTGGGCCTGTTTGATCAAAAGCGTGGAATGATTCGTAAGCGCTCTCCCGTAGGCGTAATACCGGACCCCATGCTCCCCCACCCAGATGACCGTAACCCCCGCATCGCCCATCAGCTCCATTGCCCTGTGGGTCACATCCGTTCCCGGGCCAAGAAGCACCACGGAAATCGCGGCCGCCGGTATGTGGGTGATACCATTTTCAACCTTTACCGTGATGGCTCCATTGTCTCGGTTGATCTTGCACCTCTCCAGATAAATAAAAGTCATACGGTCCTGCACACGGGGCAATGCCTGGATCTCAGGCTTTTCGATTCTCTCGTTCTGTTCCATCTAAACCCCTGTCCCCACCACGGTAAGCATTCCCATGCCGTAGGCCTTCTCCCGGCCTATGCCGTTAACCAGCGTGTCCCTGAAAATATCCGCGTTTTCAACACACAGCTTCCCCTCAAACACCACTTCAAGAATCCGTACTTTTTGACTGGAATCACGCTTGGAAAAAATACGCCAATTCTCCTCCGTGATATACGCTCCACCTGGAGGAACGCGAAACCCTCTCTTCATTGCCTGTTTCTCCAGCCATTCCAGCTGATACTTTTCCGAAGTGTGAGCCACAACCTTCCCCCTTTTCTTCCCGCCCTGAATGCTGTGAACCGGATTGGCTGTCAGACGAAAATGCCAGTTTGAACCTGTTTGGATTCGCTCCAGCAGCCTGTCATACTCCTTTGATTCCCCGCAGTCATTGTCAAATCCAAACTGAGCGGCTATTTTTGACAGATCCGGCTTTTCAGCGCTTACAATCAGCAGATACGTGTGGCCTCCCAGCCTGTCGATCCGCCACAGGTTTCTGTCCTGTTTCCGGGCAAATGCCTCCTCCACCGCGCCATGGATTTTATTGGGGGAAACAAGCGCAATCTGAGTCTTTCTTCTCGACACATCCAACCCAACTCTCGAAAGATACATAAATCTCACCTCAATTCCATCATAGGGTCATGTTCCGTCGGAACCGGACACTCCCTCTTGGCCACTACTTTTCCTGGCATCTCCCTTAAGTACCGGTATCCGTATTCCCGCTTAAATGACGAAAAAGATCTGGGCACATCCTTTTTGACGGCTCCCCCCTGTCTGTCATCCACCACGATCCTAAGATGCAGTTCATCGGAAAAGCGAAACTGCGCCCCCCTCCTCCAATCCGGTACCAGCCATTCCTCATCCAAAAGAGCCTGATATAAATCCCGGTTCCGTATTCCCAGGACCAGAGGCTGGGTCGGAGGACAGGAGCGCCTGCCCAAAAACATGGAAAACTTTGGGTGTGTGAGGGCATTTTCCAAACCTTTCAGAAACTCCATATCCCCACAGCTTAAACCGGCCAGAAACATGGCATCACTCAAATAAACCCGGTTAGACAGATTCGCGTTAAGTTTTTCTCCCATCTGGGTAATCTGGAAATCATTCAGCCTTACTCCCTGCTGATCAACCCTGACACCAAATCCCAGGTTTGCCAGATCATCCAGCGGCTCGCCCCTCTTTCTCCCAAGAGCTGCTGCCGCCATTCCGATGACCCCGCTCTTGGTAGGCATGTAATCGGTTTCCCGATTGTCATATACGGATTCAGATCCCCATGACTGCAGCGGAGCGCTGAGTCTAAGCAGCAATGTATACAAACCATCACTTCCCTTCATCAAAATATGTCTCCGTCACCTGCTCAATCCGATCCAAAAGCTCCGTCAAATTTACTTTTTCTCCCAACTTCTCACAGTCTTTTCCGATCACCCAGGCTTTAACCGGCTTGTTTCCATAGTCCTCATACAGCCTGCCCGCATAGGCTGCCAGAGCCTCCTCCGATGCCTCCACATAACCTCCGTTCCCAGCCGTAACCGGTCTCTCAAAGGCCCCGGCCAGATTAACCGGCTGATCCTCGCGCGCCGCGACATAGACCATATTGGGAAGAGTCCTGTTGGCAAAGGTATTTTGTTTTCCCGTGGGCATTGAGCGGATAAACGCCTCCGCAAAACCTCTTGCCGCCATCTTCAGTTCCTCACAGGTAAGGTTTTCCGCCAGCTCTCTGATATTGATTGTCGCGTAACGGTACATGGTGGAGGAGTTAAATTCCACTGTGCCCAGGTGCCCCGCGCCGGCACTGTCCTCCCCTCCGCAGTCATCCACTGCCGTAAAATAATCGTACTCATTGCTCACCCCATGGGTGGATATGGTGTGGGCTACCTGGGCAGCCGCATCGTAATTCAGGCTGGGGTTACTTGCCGCCATACGCCCAAACAACAGGATATCTACGCTGGGCTCATCCTTCACCGCCTTTTCCAGATCGGATTTGTATGTTTTCTTTTTGGCATCTTTTGACCCAGGGTCTCTGTAATATTTCACCGTCAGGTCTGCGAGATTTTTAATCTGCCGGGCGCTCACAAAGAACAGCGCGTCCTTCTTGTCCGATCCGGCCTTTACCCCGGCTAACTCCAGCACTTCCTTTACCGTCTTGTCCATACCTTCGGCCGTAAAATCTTCGTTGTCTGTACATATCTGATTGACAACCAACTCTGACAGTTTTTTCGTCCGATATCCTATATGCTTTGATGTGAACAATTCTTTAAACATCTGTCTCATAGCCCTTTTCCATGCCTGGGAGGACACCCTGGCTCTCATTACCCCTCCATACATCGCCGTCTTGGGACTGCCTGTATCGTCCCTGTTGACACAGCTGGGCGGAACCGTCTGGATCACATGGAAATCAATATACATATTTTTGCTCATTTATCTTTTCTCCTCTCCGCTTTTGCTCTCCTGATTATCCTTCTTATCTCTTCCCCCATAAAAATCCTGTCCCCACCTAAGACAAACTTTTCTTTTTCCATCCGGAAACTGCATCTCATAGAGATCACCGGCCAGCCGCTTATAATTCAGGGAAATGCCATTGGCTTTCAACAGCTGCACAATTCCCCGCAAGTGGTGAGACAGCTCCTTTACATCCGCTGATGTGGCCAGTATCCGCATCTTCTGCACGACTCTCTGCTCTGCGTTGGGATCGCCGTCATAGGAGGCTGCCAGCTTATACATAGCCTTTCCTAAGCTCACGCCCTCATCTGTATGCATATGCTGGCTTTTGGCATCATACCCCTGCTGGTGCAGTGCATACAGAGTAAGCGCAGTGTAACACACCCATTCCTCCTTTGTGGCTGTTCCGCTCTTGCTCCAGAAATCTTCCGGCATGTCCGACAAAAGAATTCCGAAAAGCTGCGGAAGCTCTCCGGGTTCCCGCCCCACGCCCCGCCGCAGGTTGGCCAGCATCGCCTTTCCGCTGCTCAAATCCGCTTCTGCCTGAAGAATATATATTTTTCTCCCCACAAAAGTCTCGATCTCCGCTTTTCTGCCCATGTTCTCCCCTTTCTACTCCTCGTCCTCTGTCAAAATGTAAATCCTGCCCAGTTCCCTCAAAAACTCATTCACAACCCGGGGGATCGTCAGCAGCCTTTTTGGCCCATCCTTAGATTCCTCTTCCCGGTACATATAAATGTCTGTCCCCAGGTCGGCCACATAGTCTTCAAGGGTCTTTCTGGCGTAGTAATAGGATTGTCTCTCCCACTGGGCCTGCTTTTCATCTGGGCTGTCCTTTATAGGGTCTATGCTCACAAGCCATTGCCTGAACGGTCCGTCCACAGAAAAATAATATTGTCTCACAAGGGCATCTCTTATGCCGTTTTTCGCGGATCCGGTTCCATATAGAAGCCTGCTCAGTTTGGAGGCGGCATGGCTCAGGGCGGCCGACGCTGTATTCTGACATTTCTCAACCTGATCCGCAATACGGCTTCTCCACGCTCTGCTCAGATCCGCCAGAAGGTCTGCTGACATGGAAAGCGTGTCATTAACACAATCTCCATAAGTATAATTCATCTGATCCCCATATACCATCCCGATCATACGAAACGTGAGGAGAAAATCCGGAGGAAGCATTTTTTCACCATACAGTGTCTGAATCCACCGCACGACTCCGGGGATATGTTCTTTCCGCTCAAGCAACACCGCAAATTCCCTCCATGCGTGAACCGCCGGATTGTGAGTCTGCGGCAGGAAATAGGAAGGATCCGTCTTTTTATCCCCCTTCTTCTCTTTCCAGATGGTCATGGGTTCGCTAAAAGCATTCTCAAGAGGACAAAAATCGCCGCCCATAGCCCGGAATCCTGTCAGCCGTCCGTTCTGGTCCCTCTCCAGTGAAATACGCCTGGACTGCATGGTATATAGCTCTGGAAGATTGTCAAATGTCTCCCTCTCACAGCCCTGCTCCGTCCGAACCGCCTGTTCCCACGCAGGCCTCGGCTGCCCCCAAAGCTCTTTATCCTCGTTGTGGGCACACAGATTCAGCATCAAAATCTGAAACAGATTCTCCCCGTTCACCATGACAAATCCAAGCCGTCCAAGTCGTCCCACTCCTACAGGAAGCCCTGGCCCAGGCGCCTTTTTATCGGTTTTCAGATTCACCGCGTACCCGTTCAAATGTACCAGCCAGCGGGCCGCCTCGCCGTAGCTTAACCGATTTACCTCCTCCCCCTCTGTCATGCTGAAATGATGCCTGGTTCTCACATTGTTGCTCTCCTTGACATTGCCAAACAGGCACTCCACATCATACGATGTCCCGAAGTTCAGATCCTTCACCTGCCAGAACGGTGTCTCTGGATGAAACAGCCAGAACCTCTCACGCCAGGCCTCCAGACAGCCCTCCAGGGCCTGCTTGGGAAACCGTCCCTGCTTCCAATACTGTTTCCAGCGTCTCAGCACCGTATTTCCACTTGTGTCATCATCCTCTACGTCATCTTCCTCGTCGTCCTCAGAGATCAGCGGTTCCTCCTTCCCATTGGCGTCATACCGGTAAAAAACCGTCACCGCTACTGCCAGAAGCATTCTAAGCAGCGCCGCATCCTGAGTGGCCATCTCCCCAGCCAGGTCTTTGTACTCATGGGCATGGATCATAACATCTGTCAGCGACACCTCTTTTTGCTCCATGGACGGTGTTATCACCTTGATCCACGGCTCATCCAAGAGATTAAACTCCCTCTCCTCCATCCTTCTCCTCCTTTCTTTCGTATTCCAGCCCCTTCTCAAACGTATACTGAAGGGTATACCCGTTCAGCTCCCCGCAGCCGTCCGAATCAAGCATCAGGATCAATTCTCCCTGCAGCCACGGGGACATCTGCCACTGAGGCAGCTGTCTCCTGTTTATCTCCTCCAGCTCCCTGATAGTCTTATCCCGGTTCCAGACAGCGCCAAACACGTGGGGCAGCTTTAACCGTTCCATGGCGACCTTCCTCCCCTGGACGCTGTCCGGCGTCTCCATAACCGACAGGCCGATGCTTTTATCCCCAGACTCTCCCGGAAACAGGACTTTGCCTTCCTCCCCCATTTTCATCAGCAGTACCTCAATGGAAGACACCCCGTCCCTGACGGCTGCTTCCGCCGTCTTTTCGCTTGAACCCTCCAAATTGTCAAGAATAGCCTGTATGGTTTTAGATGACGGCTTCTCCAGCAGATAACTTTTTGCCTCCTGTTTTTTCCCTTTTCGCCTTTCTTTATGCTGATTCCTGGCATCCATATACAATTGGCCGGATAATCCCAGGTCATCATCCTCATCATAAACTTTTTGTACCAGGGCGGTAATGTCTCCGGGTATCTTGATCTCTCCCGACAGAATCTGCTCTGTCCTCATCAAAAGATACTCTCCGTACACCGCCTTGCTGCCCTCGTCGTACGCCTGTCCGTCTTCCCGCAGAATTACGCACTGGGGATCCCGCAGGCCGGGGGGTCTGGTGTAATCTTGCTCTCCCTCATCCCGTTTACTATGCCTGTGGAGACGTCCGATTCTCTGCAGCAGCAGATCCATGGGACATAGCTGTGTGACCATCAGATCCGCGTCATAGTCCAGAGACTGCTCCAGCACCTGTGTGCCGATGAGAATAAATCGATACCGGTCCCGGTCATGGGAGGCCTTTCCCATTTTCTTTAAGAGGGCCTGTTCCTTTTTGTAACGGTCCGGCGTCGTAAACTGGGCGTGATACAGCACCAGATTTACGTCTTCCATTGCCCTTTTACATTCCTCATAAATCTTCTGGGCCATTTTTACCGTATTTACGATAACGCAGGCACACCCACCTTCCTCCAGCCGGTCATCCAGCAGCCGGACCATATCCACCATGCTGTCTGCCCACTGGATCCTTACAATCTTATCCGGAATGTTCTGCTCAATCGTCATCTGCTCAACGGTCTCTCCATCAGTCCATGTTATAAGGGGATAACCTGTATTCTTTTCCCAATCAGGACATCGGTATGTAATCTCCGGTTTTTTCTTCTTTAAATGGTATCGGGCATATGCCTTCACATAGCATTCCACCAGCGCCTTACGCCTGTCAAAGGGCAGGGTAGCGGACAACAAAATAACTGGCACATGGTACGCGGCCAGCCATTGCAGCGATCGTTCCAAGTACTGGTTCATGTAGGCGTCATAGGCGTGGCACTCGTCAATGATTACCACTTTTCCGGCCAGACCTATATGCCTCAGCATAAAGTGTTTCCGTCTCAAGGAAGCCATCAAAAACTGATCTACTGTCCCTATAACAAAATCCGCCAAAAGCGCTCTCTTATTTCCCTGAAACCAGGGATTCACCTCCAGCCCTCCTCTGTCCTGCCCGTCGTCGTCCACATACGCCCTGCCCTTCATCATCAGCTGATGGTACTCCTCATGAAACTCCGCGGAACTGTGGGCGAGACGGATCGCGTTCACAGTCTCCTGGGAAACTTTTTCTCCCCATTGATACAGCCTGCCAAAAAGGCCGTTGCTGGTCGCCTGGGTGGGAAGCCCGTAGAAAATCCCTCCCGCCTCCCTCTTGCATGCCAATATCTCCGCCGCTCCCAGCGCAGCCTCCGTCTTTCCGATTCCCATCTGGGCTTCCAGAATGAATATACCAGGATCCTTGGCATTGTTCACGGCTTCCATCATGGAATTCTGGGGTTCATTAGGCAAAAAACCGAATCGTTCTTTAAATCCCTTTTTGTCCATCCGCGCCACTTCGGAATGCCACCCTTCCGGAAAAGCCGCCCGCTCCCATCCGCTTTTGATTCTTTCCGGGTAGACATGTTCATCCCCACATTCTTCCAGCGAGATTAACGGAAAGAACGCCGTGTTGCTCGCGATCCAGTCCGCCACAATCAGAAGCCCTGAGAGCAGTACCTGGGCCTCCAGTGTCAGAACCGGCAACTCGGTGACTGACTGAACGCCTGCCAGCGTCAGCGCCTCATCCACAATATCTTTCCACGCTTCCTTCCACAGCGCTTTTGTTTCATCCTTTTTCTCCGTGCCAAAGTAATTCATGGGATACAGCCGGACCAGATCCGACTCTCCCATGACCGAATCCGCACCTATGGGTTTGCCGTGATGGGCTCCCACTGCCATGGCCAGACTTTCATGAACGCCGAATCCTGTGACATCGCTTTGGAGAATCCATTGTCCTGCATGGGCATGGGGTGTCTTTCCCGCTGCCCTGTATGATTTTTTCAACACGAAACCGCTGTCCGCGATATCGGCGTATTTGTCTACACAGTCTCTTGTTATGACGCTCTGAAAACAGGAGGTCGCCTTTCCTATATCATGGGTGGCCGCCAGAAATACCGCTGCTGACAAAAACGATTCATACTCCATCTCAGCCGCGGAAAAGACAGATTTGGGAACCCACTTTGGCACCAGCTTCTTCATTACGCCGACAGTATCTCTTAAGTGCATCCACAGCGGCAGCCATGCCTCTTCGGTGCCTCTGCCTGTCTTTGCCATCAAGATTTGGTATTTCTTTCTCATCTGTCTATCCTCATATTTATATTTCAACACCCATACCATTACCATATTCTATATCAAACTCAATATCCGTTCCAATGTAGCAGGGGATTAAAAATACTATCTTAGCACCACAATCTTCTTCTCATCCTCATTTGGATATATGTAAAGGTCTATAATATCCATTTTTTTATAATAGTACAAAATTCCGCAAACCTTTCCTGTCTTTTTCCACTCTTTTTTCTTTTCACCTTCTACAACAGGCCCTCTTTTTTTCGTACCTTCATAATCAGTAACTCGAATTTCACAATAATATATGTTTCCGCAATATTCTATACTCACATCTAAATCATCATCTGCAAAAAGAATATTGTATGTCTCTTCGTCGTCTTTATTTCTGATCTGTTCCAAAGGATTGTCAATATTTTCCAGTTTAAGCTCCACTTCTTCCTGCTTCTTTAAAATCGGAAGAATCTGTTCCTCAAACAGATGCAAAAAAGCAGGCTCATATGCAGCTTCATAGTCATCAATAATTCTGCCAACTTTTTTTCTCACATTTTGCTGCTCAATTTTGTTGTCTCCTTCCAACATCAGAGACAAATAATATTCCAACTGATTTGCAATATATTTTGCTGCTGAAACATCATTCTTGTTACGTAAAATCTGAATTCTCTGTTGCAATCCGGCGACCGATATTTCTTCATAAAGGTTCCAATTCAAAAAAACTTTAAATGACTCCTTCTCAGTAAACGAATAAATCATTGCATGCTCTGCCAAACGTTCTACAGAAAAACGTCCAATTCCTTTTTTACCCGCTTTTTTTCTTCCTTTAGGCGTATACGGCAAGCTCAGCTTATTGCTAGTCCCGATTACCATCCAGCGATTCTCAAACTCTTCCTCTGTCATACCACAGCCTGTGTCTGCTACAATAATGCGGCTATAAGGGGTATTAGCATTTTCAATCATAATCTGTACGCTAGGCGCATCCGCATCATAGGCGTTCTTAACCAGTTCTACCAAAGCCGTAACAAAGTCAGTTACCAGTTCACGCCCCAACGCTTCATACACTTTTTCACTCATTGGAATTTGTCTGATACCGCTCTGTGTTTTGGGCTTCTCTATGTAGTAGCCTGTTTCCGCGCTCCGTAAAAGCTGGTGGTCTACATTGATTACCCGGTTTTCAAAGTCAAGGTCGGTTTCAGTCAGTCCGCAGAGTTCGGAAATCCTAAGCCCTGTCCCCAGCAGTATGATAACTTCGTCACGGTATTTCTGATAGACGCTATCACTTTGCATAAAGGATAAAAGGCTTTCTTCCTGTTCTCCTGTGAGGGGTACTTTCGGCTCTGTGTCGTCCTCGATCACGGTGTTTAGCTGGAAGTCAAAGGGGTTTTTCCTTATACAGTCGTCCTGTATCGCTGTGTAAAAAGCAGCTTTCAGAGAACGCTTGTCATTGCTTATGGTCTTGTAGGATATTCCCTTTTCTTTCATGCGCAACGCCCATTCTTTCGCGTCGGACAGCTTCACACTGTCAATGGGGCAGGAACCAAGTTTATCCGCTTCCAGCAGCTTCATCAGCCGTTCGCGCCCCTTTGTGGTGTTGTGCCTTACATTTCCCCGGTGGCGGTTCTGCTTCGCGTAAAGCTCGCAGACGGTCATTTTCTTTCCGATTGTGTCTATCCCGTCGTCAAGGTCTTTCTGTATCTCTTTTTCCTTTTCTCTAAGGGATATGTCGTCACGCTTCCCGGCTGGGGTCTTGTCCGTAGGCACTAACTTCCACGCATAGACAAATTGCACTTTACCAAAAGTATCGGTATATTTGTAAGCATATCTCCCGTCTTTTCTCTGGCTCTCTCCCGAACGCAAAATGCGGTTTCTGTTATCACGTCTTTTCTCCGACATTGTTTTTGCTCCTTTCCGTGTCGGAAAGAGCCTTGATATGCCTAAATCTATTATAGCAGATTTGTGGCGGTTTTTCACTATCTTTTTCGACAAATCAGCGATTCGCCCGGCGTATCTATAAAAATTTCTGTTACGCTTTAGAACACCATTTTGGAGGAGTGGGAATAAAACCCTATCCTTTTATCAATTCCATGTCTGCAAGCCGCCAAAATCAAGCTGAAAAGGCTTCCTACCGCGTAACAAGCCCATAATAAATTGAGGGCGAAAGCAGTCTGCTGATTTCGCCCTCTTGATTACCCATTAGCAAAGGCGGGAAAAGCTGTCAAGGGCGCGTAGCGCGAAGTTTACCCTTGACAGCTTTTCCTGTCTTTGCTACCTGCCTGTCGAAACGGAATTTTAATATGGCTTCTGTTAATCTTGTTTTTAGCTTGTCCTGTATATCGTCATTGATATGCCCCTTATACATAGACAGGTATTTGATATGTGCGGTGTAGTGCCGCAATACTGCGTCTACTGCTTCCGGCTCTCCGGCAACGGCTCTTTGAATCACTTCAAAAGCTATCAGTTTCTTGTTCCTCATGTTTCAATCCCTCCCATTCTTTCCGTAACTGTTTCAGTGCAACATTTCTTCTGCGGTTTGTTGAACTCCTGCAACGTCCGTACAGTCTGCCGATTGCTTCATCACGGTAGCCGACAAAGTAATAAAGTAACAGGACTTCCCGCCTTAATTCCGGCAATCTTGATAATGCCTTTGCTAACTGTTCATCATCAACAATCACTTCTTTTCCAAACACAAGAAATACAGTCGGCTTGTCCTGTTTTTCAAAATAGCTGTCCATAGTGGACGGTTCAAAATATCTTTCTGACATTAGGTAGTCAAGGGATATTTCCCGTTCCTCTTTCCGCTTCAAATCCCGCCATGCGTTGATTGCTTCATGGTGCAGGACAATCTTGCAGAACGCATTGAAAGCATATTCGATATGTTCCATGAACTGTTCAGAATATCTCATTTTCTCTCACCCCCTTTCTTCCCAGTAGGGGGTTATTACAACAAATACCCCTACGGCAGAAAGCGCAAAGGCATTTGAGTAATGCGAGTTATTAAGACATACTAAATGATGTGTGTGTTCATACTCATAGGCGGAAAATCCCATTTCAAAAGACAGGATTTTTTTAACAAATCAATGACCGATGAATTTTGTTGATACAGTTTGCATTTCATGGCGGCTAACTCCTTTAGCCGCCATATCTTTAGGCAAAGATTCTCGCTTCTTTAATGAAAGAAACGGCGGCTTCGATTTTTCCAAAGCCGCCGTGTATGAATAGGCGTGTAAAAATACCTCTGCTGTACGACGGCTTTTTTTCTTTTGCCGTCGTGCGGCAGATTCTGTGATGAAATTATTTACCAACCCTTTTTTCTAACTGTTTTTTTCTTCTTAACAACAGACAATGTACTGGGGTCTTTCTTTTTATTCGCAAGAATAATCAAAGAAATCAATAAAGCCAAAGTGATTGTAATAAACGCAGGAAAAATATGATAAGTATATCCGTATTCAGCACCACAATTAGCGTCTAATAAAATCATGCTTGCTTTAATCGGATAATAATTTAACAGCGTTCCTTCAAAGGTTCCAAAATATCCATATACAAAAGCTAAAGCAACTCCACCCAAAAAGTTATTGGCAGAACAACAAAACAGCAGAATGATTGGTAAAATCGAAACGTAAACTCCAATATTTGCTCCGGTAACACGAAGAAACATATTGAGGATATTGCCAAAATGCGCTCCCGGAAATTCAGCAAACATATTGATTATAAACGCTATCATACAGCCTATAAAACTAAAGTAGATTGTCAATAGTAACAAGACAAGTAATTTTCCGGAAAGTAACTGCCTATATGGGATAGGAATTGTTATAATATTCTTCATGGTATCGTCTGTATATTCCCTTGTTATGATATAACCTGCAATCAACGCAATAATAATCGGGAAAAATAATGTGCAGTTACTAATCATGACCTGCTGCATAAAGTAGTCAAACGTCCATGTTTGTCCACTGTTTGCTGTTGAATAAAAAAGTGACAGCAACGGAGAAAGCATTGTCATAATAATTCCGGCTTTTATTACGGAATATCGTTTTAGTTTCAGAAATTCAGTTTTTATAATATCTATCATGTCTTTTACCTCGTCCATTTTTTATAAAAGCGAATAATCAGCCACAAAGAAAGTATAACAGTAATTGCCACAATAAAAATTGTGTGACTGGTGGTTGGCACAATCAAATAGGCTTCCGGCAAAAGATTATCTTTCTGCAAGTGATCCATCATAGAACCGCTTAACCAGTTCATAACACATATAACCGGGAAAGAGTTTAAGAAACGAATTTTTGCGGTACTTATTGATGTTCCAATCGTTCCCAATATACCCCAGTTAAAAATGGAGTAAAAAAATGCAAGCAGGATAGACAGTAAAAAACTTTTATTAAAGCAAATAATCAAAAACACAATCGGTAAAGAAGCCGCTACGATAAAAGCCCCAAAAATTAAACACATAAGTATTTTATAGGTCATACCATAAACCATTCCCACATGAAACAACTTACAAAATAAAGCAACAGACAATGTACTTATCAGACAAAAGGCAATACTGAAAATAAATAGAATGGAAATTTTTGCTATGATAAGCTGCGTACTGGTAACAGGAATTGTTCTAAGGTTTTTTGAAGTATCACAATCCCTTTCTATAAAAAACAAAATAGCCGCAATGATACCAATTAGACATGGAAGCAAAAAGACTAAACCATATCCTAACATCATTGTATAGACATAATCAAATCGAGTTTGAAGATAGTGTTCCGTTGTATCTGTGCCTGTTCCTGCTTTCGCCATATACGCTAAGATCAACGGAAAAAACAGTGATAATGACATCAGTGCATAAATCAGTCTTTTTCGTTTCATTTTCCAAAATTCACACTTTACAAGGTCAAGCAATTCCTTCACCCCCTGTTACACGCTTAAAATAATCTTCAAGACTTTCTTCGCAAATATAGGCTTCTGATACGGTAAGCCCGTTTTCGACAAAAGCTGTTACAATATCCCCGACAGAAACATCTAAATTATGCAGACGCATATTGTGGTCGTTCCGTACGGTAAACCTCGTTTCATGAAAATTACGCTCTAAAATTCTTGCCGCCTGTGTTGTACTGGAAACGGTAAAACGGATATGTCTGCTACTCTTTGCTTCCAGCTCTGCAAGGCTTTCTTCCTCCAATAATGCGCCGTGGTCGATAATTCCTATATCATCAGCCAGTAATGCAATCTCGGAAAGAATATGGCTGGAAATCAGTATCGTTTTCCCTTTTTCAGTACAGAGGTCGCGGATAAAAGAACGTACTTCCGCAATTCCAATCGGGTCAAGACCGTTAATCGGTTCGTCCAAAATCAAAAGCTCCGGGTCGTGCATAATGGCAAGGGCAATCGCCAATCGCTGCTTCATGCCAAGGGAATACTGGGAAAACAGCTTTTTGTCTTTATAGGGAAGCCCC
>Ga0137306_102300_pt1 | contig 16457 bp, 14 predicted proteins | sample Inofroosms_March_FD_97187 | JGI IMG/M metagenome (GOLD analysis project Ga0137306, IMG submission 97187) | Mouse cecal microbial communities from Vienna, Austria - N-Acetylneuraminic and N-Acetylglucosamine D2O microcosms_March | ecosystem: Host-associated > Mammals > Digestive system > Large...
GGACTGTGGGAAATCCGTCACCCGGAGCCAGAGCGGGAAAAATGTATATTATGCCTGCTCCACCTACAAGAACCGCTCCCGGACGGCCTGCACCATGCACTCTATCAAGCACAACCGTTTAGAGGCCGCCGTTCTGTTCGCTATCCAGTATCAAGTGAGCACCGCCGTTTCCTACTCGGAAATAGTAGCCCGTATCAATGCGGCCCCGCTGAAAAAAAGTCAATCCCACCGCCTTAACGACCAGATAGCCGCAAAGGAAAAGGAATTGACGAAAATCACCCGCTATAAGCAGTCACTGTATCAAGACTGGAAAGACGGGGAAATCACCCAGCAGGAATACCGGGATATGAAAGCCGATTATGAACGGCAGGCCGCCGAGCTTACGGATTTGCTGGCCCGGCTGACGGCTGAACGGAAACAGCTCTCAAACGGCGTTGACCAGCAGCATCCCGCGCTGGTAGCTTTTGCAAAATATCAGAACATCGAGAAGCTGACCCGCGAAATTCTGATTGAGCTGGTAGACCATATCAAAGTTTACGAAAACGGCAATATCAGTGTTCACTTTAAGTTTGCGGACGAGTTCCGCAGGATTGCCGAGTACATTGAAATCAACACCACTGACACCGCCGAGGCGGGCTGACCCCCGCCAAAGCATAAAATCCCTTTGGCAGTGTGTTTTCCTAATAAAACGCAATCTTATGAGTTCGACGACGATAAAAACTGGAACGTCATCGAGGAGCTGGCGGCGTTTCTGGCAGAGCATCGGGAAGAGATCTGGTTTGCCACAAACGGCGAAGTGATCGAATATGTAACGGCGTACCGTCGGCTGGAATATTCCGTGGACGGCTCGCTGATCTATAATCCCAGCGCCATCGATGTAACGATCCGCACCTCGATGGGGCAGACCCAGCAGATCCAAGCGGGCTGCTGCGCCCATATTGCGCCGACACCGCTGTAATTTGGACAGATGCAGCAAAGATCCGCCTTTTTTGAAGGCGGATCTTGCCTTAAAAGGATGGGTAAAATTAGATCATCTCCTTCAAACCTCTTTTTGCAGAGCGGCATGTTTTTGTAAAACAGCGCGTTATTAAAAATTGGCGCGGTGGCGCAGAATACTGCCCGTAAGGAGGCGCAAACCATGAAACGGCAACGCTCGGGAAAAAAGCTCGTGATCGTGATCTTTTTTGTAATGCTGGGGGTCGCGGTGCTGTGTCTGACAGCCTGCGGCGGCTGCGCGATCTACAGCTCCATGCAGGATATGATGACATACGATCAGGCCGCTTTGGATCTTTATCTGAACGATCTGGTGCATGTGATGGAGGATCTGCAAAAATTCAATGAGGATTTGTTCGCGAACGATCTGGATTTTGCCGCGCTCTCGCTGGAAAACCGGTTTGTTTCGGCGGCGCAGCGCATGCAGGTGGAATTCAATCTGCGCCGAATGATCCAAAACCGAACGCAGGGCATTGCGGGCATCATGCTGTTCGAGGCAAAGCAGGGTAAGCAGGGGATGAATTATTACTGGTTTGGAACAAGCTTTTTAAGCGGGCGGATCAACCCCCAAACCATTGCGGCAATGCAGCGCATTCGCGAGCTGTGGCTCGCTGAACAGGCTCCCGAGGCGCAGCGCTGGGTGAGCTATTCCGACGGGGATTGTACGCTGCTGATGAATATGTTTCGGCAAAGGGATCTGTTTTTGTGCGCCATGGTGGATGTGCAGGCATATGCGGACATGGAAAACCGATTGGAAGATATCGAGTTTGCCTTCCTCACGCGGGATCAGATCCTGACCAATGCCGCTTATGCACAGGAAAACCACGTTTTGCTGGAGGATATGCTGGGCGCCGTGAACGATACGCGTTTTATCGACGGATCGATCATTGTGCAAAGCCGTTTTAACGAGGAGATGGGCGTCGGCCTGTGCGGCATGATCTCGCTGGCCAGCGTATGGGGGCATCTGCGCGTATATGTGATTCTTTTGGCTGCCTCGCTGCTGCTTACCTGCGGTTTGTTCGTGAGCATGTACCATTTGCTGAAGGAGATGCTCATTTCGCCGCTCGATCAGATCACCGATGCCACCCGGCAGATTGAAACGGGCGAGGGCTTTATCCCGGGCGAGCCGAAGCCGATTCGGGAGCTGATGGAAATTCAAACGGCTTTGGCAAGGCTGGTGGAGCAAAAGGTCTCGCTGGCAAAAGAAAACCTGCTCTGGCAGAGCCAGAGGGAACATGCGCTGCTGCAATATTATCAGCTGCAAACGCGCTCGCACTTTTTTTAAACTGCCTCAAAAGCATCCACGGCCTCACCGTGCAGGGAGAGCGGGAAAAAACCGTCAATATCATCGGTATGTTCTCCAACCATCTGCGGTATGTGTTCCACGACAGCCTCACCTTTGTAACGGTACAGGCGGAGCTGGACGAGGTGCAGGATTACTTCGGCATCATCGAGGCCGAGCGCAGCGATCATATCCTGCTGTGGCAGAATATCGACCCCGAGCTGCTGGAGTTTCGGGTGCCGCCGCTCATCATACAGACCTTTTTGGATAATTTCAACAAGCACAATGCGCAGAGCGGAAGGATCCTGCGGTTCGGCATCCACATCGACCGCGTGGAAATGGAGGATCGGCCCTATGTGCGCATCCGTATGACGGACAGCGGCGTGGGCTACAGCGAGGAAGCGCTGCAGAGCCTGCAAAACGGAGGCGGCCTGTTTGAACAGTATCATGTGGGCGTGCAGAATCTGTGCCGAAGGATGGACATTCTTTATCATGGGCAATATAAAAAGGCGTTTTTTAACGGCCCCGGCGGGGGAGCGGTATCCATCTTTTATCTGCCGGCTTTTGCCGAAAACACGATAGAGGGCGAAGCAGAGAAAACGGGCGGGCAGGAAGAGAAAGAGGAAAAGCCATGAATGTGTTGTTTGTAGACGATCAGAGCAGCGTGCTGGACGGGACCGCGGCGTGCATCCATTTTGAAAAGATGGGCATCGAGAAGGCCTATTATGCTTCCGGCGCGGCCGGCGCGCTGGAACTGCTGAAGGCAAGCCCGATCGACGTAGTTGTAACCGATATCGAGATGCCGGGCGAGGACGGCATTTGGCTGATCCGCGCCATCCGGGAACAGTATCCGGAGGTGCTCACCGTGATGCTTACCTCTCATGCGGATTTTGAATATGCGCAGGAGAGTCTGCGGCTTGGCTGCTTCGATTATCTGGTGCAGCCCGCGCCGCCGGAAGAGATCGAGCGGGTGCTGCGGCGCGCGGTGCAGCATCTGTACGAGCGCAACAAGCGCAACCAGCTGTACGAGGTGGGCCGGCGGATGCAGACCGGCGAGATGGAGCTGCTGGACGGTGTGGCTATGAACCTGTTTTCGGCAAGGCAGGAGGATGTTTGCGCCTCGCTGGAGCTTTTAACGCTGCTGGGCTATCCGGTAGCGGCGGAAAAGCATGCGCGGCTGCTGATGCTGACGTTTGATCAATTTCGCCGCAGCGATACGCCGATGGTTTCGGAAAAAGAGATCCTTAAGCATCTGGCCGAGGCGCTCAAGAAGGCCGAGATCTCGTTCACAATCGTTTCGCTGAGCGCGCTGAACCATGAAAAACAATTTGTGATGCTGCTGTTTTCGGCGATGGAGCAGACGCCCGATCTGGCTGCGGACAGGCTTCGCGATTTTTTTGAGACGCTTTGCAAAGCAATGCCGCAGGAATTGATCCGCTGCTTCGCGGGCCGCGCCGCGCCGTTTGGCGCGCTGCGGCCGGAGTACCGCCGGATGCGGGATGTGATTGCCGGCCGGCTGGAGGATCCGGGCGTTTTGCGCATGGAATACGACGCAAGCCATTCGCTTGCGGGCAATTCGGAACCGATCAAGGGAAGCGGCGCGCGCTGGCGCTCGCTTTTAGCGTCCGGACAGCACCGCATTCTGATGAACGAATTCGAGCAGTGTCTCGAACAGATCGAAACGCTCACGCTGAACCGGGCAAAAGCGCTCTGCGATCTGCATCAGCGCGTGACGCATATGTTTTTCAATTATTTTTACGAAAACAAGGTGGATACCCACGAGCTGTTCCACAATCAGTACACCTACAATACCTATATGAACAGCTATTCCGATGCTGCCTCGCTGCGGGATGCGATGGCCTATATGATGAAGCAGGTAAAAGAGCTGCGCGCGGGGCAGGCGCCGCAAAACGATGTGGAAAAGGCGAAAACCTTTATTGCCGAGCATCTGGCCGATCCCATCACCGTGCGGGATGTGGCCGAGCATATGTGCCTGAGCGCAGAATATTTTACAAAGCTGTTTAAAAAAGAAACCGGACAAAATATCAAGGAATATATCACGCTCACAAAGGTGGAGGCCGCCAAGGATATGCTGGAGCGTGCGGATATTCCTGTCGGCATGGTTGCGCTGGAGCTGGGGTATACGAATTTTTCTCATTTTACACAGGTGTTCAAAAAATATGAAAAAATCACCCCAAGCGAATACCGCAGCCGGATCATGGAGGAAAAGAAAAATTAGCTTTTACCGCAGGCTGAACGCCGCGATCAAAACAAACAGCAAAATTGTGCACAGCGTATGCACCGACAGGCTGGTGGAAATATATTTTCCCTCGTCTCCTACGTCAGCAAACAGGGGAATGATAAAGGGCGCGGGCAGGGAATAGAGGATCATCAAAGCAATCTGCAGCCCCTTGTCGTAGGGTACGATGCAAAACAGAACAAAGCTCACCAGCACCAGCAGGGCGCCCATAATGGCCAAGCGGCACAGAACGGTAGCGGCCACCGGGCGCAGAAGCTTTTTGTCCAGCTCCAGCTCGTAGCCCACCACCAGCAGAACCAGGGCACTGGTGGGCGCGGTGATCATGGAAATAATCTGCGTAACAATGCCGGCGGCGGGGCCCGCCAGCACCCGCTGCCCAATGCCGAGCGCTCCCAGCAAAATACCCAAGGCCATGCCGATACAGCATTTATTGGTGACCATGTTTTTGAAAAGCCCGCCGGCTGTAGGCCTGCGCCCATCGGTGAGGGAAAGAAAGCCCAAAAACGCCGTATAGGCGAACACCGTCTGTCCCAGATCTACGGCGGCAAAACCGGACTGCTCGCCCATCAGCACGCCGTAAAGCGCATAGCCCAGCATGCCGCCCTCGGCGCTTGTCAGCAGAAAGGGGAAAAACTTCCCGTGGGGAGCGGCCAGCCCTTTCATCGCAAAGCCCAACCCCAAAGCCAGCCCAAACCCGGCGTATACCAGCAAAAAGATCAGCGCCACTGCCGCCGAGTAATGGGCGGTAAAAAAGGCGTTGAACAGCACCACCGGAAGGCAGACATCTCCCACCACCGCTTTCAGGCCGGCCAGGCCGTTCATATCAAAAATATTTTTTTTGCGGCACACCATGCCCAATCCCAGCAGCGCAATAATGGGCAGCACCATTTGAATTACCTGCAAAAACATAGCGACTCCTCCCGGCTTTTACAGCAGTTTACCGAAACGGGAGGGGGGAGACGGTCTGTCTCCCCCCTCCCGTACTTGATGGATCCATTTTGTTTTACCGAACCGGTCGATCCGTTTTGCGTTGGCCGGATCTGTTGGCTCCGATCCGTTTCAGCGGTTCGGCTGCGCTTCCTTGTGGATCTCGTCCTGATAGAATTCCAGCGCTTCTTTATCGGTCGCTCCCTTGTGAACGATCATGGATACCGCCTGAGCCATGGCCACGGGGTGTGGGCTCTGGAAGATGTTCCGGCCCATATCCACGCCGCGGGCGCCCTTTTGGATTACGCCGTAGGCCAGCTTCAGCGCGTCCGGCTCGGACAGCTTCTTGCCGCCCGCCACCACGATCGGCACGGGGCAGGCTGCCACAACCTCCTCAAAGTTTTCGCAGTCGTAGGTTTTTACCACCTGTACGCCCATTTCGGCAATGATGCGGGTGGCCAGCTTGAAGAAGCGGTCGGTGCGGGCCATATCCTTGCCCACCGCGCATACGCCCATAGTGGGGATGGAATAACGCATGCCCGCATTGATTACGCGGTTCAGATTCTCCAGACTGGACAGCTGCCCGTCCGCCCCGATAAAGGTTTGCACCGCCATGCAGTCGGCATTCATGCGGATGGCGTCCTCAATGTCCACCGCCACAATCTCGTGGCTCAAATCGTCCTGGATCATCGAGGAGCCGGAGGTGACACGCAGGGCCACGCTCTTTACGATCTCGGGCGGAACGCAGGTACGCAGCGCGCCGCGGGTGCCCATAAAGCAATCCACATAGGGGGCCAGCTGCGGCAGCAGCAGATCCAGACGCTCCAAGCCGGCGGTGGAACCCATAAAATAGCCGTGGTCAAAGGCGAACATCACCGTGTTGCCGCTCTCGGGATTGAAAATATTGGCCATGTGCTTTTTCATGCCCCAATCCAGACTGTTGATGCCCTTGAGGAAAAATCCCTTCTGGTTGGCAAAGGGAACGTTTACGTGGTAATCCTTGGAAACCTTCAAGCCTTCCAAATCAGCCATAATATCAAATGCTCCTTATATGATAGAGTAGTAGTGATTAAAGCCCCTCTCCAAGGGCTGCGGTGTACGGCGGGGAACGCTGCCGTCCGGCAGGATTTCCCCCGTACAGAGAATCTTGACGGCGGCGAAGAAAACCCTCCGCTCCCAAAAGAGCGCCGCATGCCGGCGCTCTTTTGGGAGCGGAGCGAGGCGCCTGCCTCGCTCCGCCGCCCGGGGGCCGTTACAAGCCCTGCTGCAAAAAATATGGAAAACGTTGTTTGAAAGCCTTAGAAGTCGTAGTCATCCATGTTCTCTGCGTTAAAGATGGCGCGCTCGGGCAGCAACACCACGCCGTTGTTGATATCGCCGGTGGCGTCGTCGGGATTCAGGCAGTTGTTCGGCATCACTTCGCACTTGCCAATACCGGGCACGTCGATCACATCGCCAACCTTCACATCGTTGCCGGCAGCGATATAGGCGGCTACATAGCAGCCCAGACCACCCTGGATCTTGCAGTCCCACAGGCCCCAGTTGAACAGGGTGCCATTGGTGCAATAATCTTTAATGGCGTTGGGGGTGGCGAAACCGGTGATGGTTACGTCATCCTTGGTGAGCTGCTTGTTCTCGGCAGCCTGCAGCTGGCCGGGCAGAGCAGTGGAATCGTTGCAGATGATCAGGTCGATGTCGGGGTTATCAGCCAGCACGGCCTCGCCGATGGTAACGGATTTCTCCGCGTCCTGCTCGGAGTAGTAGTTGTCGGGATGGACGTTCACCCAGTTGGGGTATTTTTCCTGGATGATCTTCTCGCCCTCAACCTGCCAGGAGTTCTGGTCGGTAACAGTGGCCTGAGAATAGTGCCAAGCATACTTTACTTCGTCCTTGTCCGGGTCGATGCCGCGATCCTTCAGGCCGTTGACAGCCAGATCTACCAGCATTTGGCCCAGAACCTCAGGCGTGCCCTGAGAAACCATCAGAGCGCGGTTGGAAGCGGCGGCGTCGGAGTCCCATGTGCAGACAACGATGCCCGCATCCATGGCTTCCTGCAGCGCGTCGGCAACACCGGCGGCGTCTACGGTGGAGATGCAGATGGCGTCTACGCCCTTGGAGATGGCGTCGTTGATGCACTGCACCTGATCGGCAGCAGTGGCGTTGGGCGAACCGATGTAGTCAACGGTGATGCCCCAATCCTTGGCAAATTCCTGCGCGCCGGTATTGGCTACCTCAAAGAAGGCGTTGCCGGTGAGCTTCGGAATAAAGGCTACGGTTTTGCCATCCACAGGCTGGACACCGTCGGCAGCGGGTTCGCTGCTGTCGGCGGGAGCGCTGCTCTGCTGGGGCTGCGAATCGACAGCCGGAGTGCTGCTCTGCTGGGGCTGCGAATCGACAGCCGGAGTGCTGCTCGAATTGCCGTTGGAGCAGGCTGCCAGTGCAAATACCATGCACAAAGCAAGCAGCAGCGCTGCAAGTTTCTTCAGTTTCATTTGTTCATTCCTCCATTTTGGAATTTTTTATATTCAAGGGCAAACGCCCCCAAATATCTTTTTTAAAAATTTGTCCGGCTTTGTCTGCCTTTCGGGCAGGCGGAATGCCGGCCCCCATTTTGGCCGGCCAGCCGACAGCGCCGCGGGCGTTCCTTTTCTCTGCCGTCCGGTTTCTCCTTCGGTCAGCCTTTCCTTCGGGCAGATTCTCTGCCGTCCGGTTTCTCCCTCGGTCAGCCTTTCCTTCGGCCGGCTTCTCTGCCGGCTAACTGCCGGCCTTTGTCGTTTTTTTGCGCAGCCTGCCCGCCCAGGCGATCACGGAGGGATTGCTGAAAACAGCCCGCCCAACCACAACTACTACCAGCAATACGCCGATGGGAATATCCAGATATTGCTTATTCACACCGAAGCACAGCGGCATTCCAAACCGCAGCAGGGTAATGGAGATGGCCGCCAGCGCGGTGCCGATGGCGCTGCCCTTTCCGCCGGTGGAGAGGGTGCCGCCCAGCACGCAGGCAGTGATAATGGTCATGGTGAAATTGCCGCCCAAATCGGATTTGGCCGTGCCCAGCTGAGAAGTCATCACCACGCCGGTAATCCCCGCCGCAAGGCCGCTGAGAATATATGTGGACATACTAATCCAGCGGCTGTTTATGCCGGAATACTCCGCCGCAGCGGGATTAACGCCCACTAAAAATACCTTCCGGCCATATTTGCTGCGGTGGAGCAGCAGATATGCCGCCGTCAGCAGCAGCAAAAAGAGGATCATCTGTAAGGGGATCAGATCGAACACCTTTGTTTTGGTAAGCGCTTTAAAGCTGTCGGGGAAGCCGCTGATGCCCTTGTATGCCTCGGTGCTGGAAAGCGTTGACACCAGCAGCCCAAGGCCCGAATAAAGAAAGCTGCCGCCCAGTGTGACCACCATGGCCTGAACGCCGCAATACGCCACAAAAAAGCCGCTCAGCGCGCCGCAGGCCACGGATACCGCCACAGCCAACAGGGACGCCACCCAGATGTTCATTCCAAAATCCTGCCATGCCACGCCGATGATGATGGAGGTAAGGCCCACGATGGAGCAGGACTGAATGTCGATGCCGCCGGTGATCATTACAAAGGTGACAAAGACGGAAACATACCAGAAGGTAAGATCCCCGTTAGCGGAAGCAAAGATGCGGGGAAGAGACAGGAACTTGGAATTGGCGACGCCGAATACAACGCACTCTGCCGTGATGAGGGCCAGCAGGAACAGATTCCATCGAAAGCTGGAACCGTTCCACAACCGGCGCAGGGTTTTGGAGGCGTTCGGCTTCAGAGAGCGATCCTTCATTGCCCGGCCGCCCCCTTTCCGCCAAGTGCCGCCGAGGTGCGCGCGGCCAGACGGGCGTGACGGTTGTTCACCGCGGCCCTGTACTGCATCAGCGCATCCGCAACAACAATGGTGATGAGGATCACACCGGTGATGGCGTTATCGTAGTTGGAAGAAAAGCCCATGAACACCAGCAGATAGCTGATAGATGCCATGATCACCGCGCCGATGCCCGCGCCGATCACCGAGCCCACGCCGCCGGACAGGCTGATGCCGCCCAGTACGCAGGCCGCTACGGCTTTCATCTCGTAGCCGTTTCCGCTGAGAGAGGTGACAATGCCGATGCGGCTGGCAAAGAGGATGCCCGCCGCAGCGCTGAGTACGCCGCAGATGAGGTAGGCCGTCACCTTGGTGCGGGTGGCGGGAATGCCCACCAGCTCTGCGCCGCCGGCGTTGTCGCCTACCGCGATGAAATAGCGCCCCCGCCGGGTGCGGGTAAGCAGCAGGTGGATGCACACCGTAAGCAGCACCGCGCAGCAGTAGTACACGGTAAAGTTGCCCAGCAGCGTGCGGGAGGACATATCCTTAAATTCTTTGGGCAGGCTGTTTACCTGCTCCACCCCCACCTGTAAGTACATCAGGCCCCGCAGAATACCGTTGGTGCCCAGTGTAAAGATGAGGGACGGGATCTTCATAACGGCCACGCCCCAGCCGTTGATGAGCCCGACCACCACACCGATCAGGATCCCTACGGCAAAGGCCAGCAGCCAGTTGGAATGATTTTGGATCATGGTACCCGCCACGGCGGCGGAAAGCCCCATGGTGGAGCCCACCGATACATCGATCTCACCGATAAAAATAGCAAAGGCCATTCCCACGGCGATGAGCGTATATACCACAGAGCTGTTGAAACAGGCGCTGATATTCTCCAAGGACAAAAAGGCCGGATTGATCAGCCCCACCGCGAGGAACAGTACGGCCAGAAATAAAAAACTGGTAAACTCTCTGGCCTTGATTAGTTTTTTTACCGCGTTCATATCCCTTTCGCCTCCTGTCCCACAATGCCAAAGGCAGCGGCAGTAAGATGATCCTGATTGATGTCCGTGCCGCGGAATTCCGCGTTGATGCGGCCCTGGTACATGGTTACTACCCGGTCGGCCAGCTCCTCCAGCTCTTCCATATCGCTGGAGATGAGCAGAATGGAAAGCCCCTGTTCCCGCAGCTGCTGGATGATGTGGTAGACGTCACCCCGGGCGGCCGCGTCGATGCCGCGGGTGGGTTCGTCTAAAATGACGATACCCGGGCTGGTGGCCAGAGAACGGCCGATGACAACCTTTTGCTGGTTGCCGCCGGAAAGGCTGCCCGTGAGCTGATCGTGGCCGGTGATTTTGGTGCGGAAGTTTTTTACATATTTCTCGGTGATGTCGTATTCCGCTTTTCGATTGAGGAATACCCGGCCCAGAGCCCCGCCGTACAGGCTGGCGCTGGTGGTGTTGGCGGATACGTCGCAAATTTTAAACAGGCCGTTCAGATGCCGGTCCTCCGGCACGTAGTTCAGCCCCGCCAAAATCACCTGCCGCGTTTTTTTGCCGGTAATATCGTTTCCGTTGAGGAGCACCCGTCCCCCCAATACCTTATCCATTCCAAAAATGGTTGTGGCCATCTCGGTGCGGCCCGCGCCAACCACGCCGGCCACGCCCAGAATTTCGCCGGGCCAAACCTTCAGGCTCACATTGGAAAAGCCGTACCCGCTGAAGTTTTCCAGCTCCAGCACGGGCCGGGCGCTGTAATCCACCTCGGAGGCCGCGGCGGTGCGGGTCTGCGCGCTCACCTCCGCATCGGGAGGCAGCAGGCCCTTTACCAGATCCTCTCGGGTGAAGTTCTCCACCGGGCCCTGAATGGTGATGGAGCCGTCCCGCATAATGGCAACATGGGTGGCAATGTCGAAGACCTCTGCCAGACGGTGGGTGATATAAATGATGCCGATGCCCTTTTCGCGCAGATCGCGCACCACGCCGAACAGGCTTTTTACTTCGTCGAAGGTGAGCGCGGAGGTGGGTTCGTCCAAAATCAGCAGACGGGCATGACGCAAAATGCCCCGCAGAATCTCTACCAGCTGCTGCTCGGCGATGGAAAGGCTGCTGGCCTTGCGGCCAAGATCCAGATTCCAGCCGATGCCCGCCATGGTATCCACCAGCTCTTTATGCAGCTCCGCCTTGCTTTTATCAAAGCCGATGATGACATTTTCTTCCACCGTCATATTGGGGAAGAGCAGCGGCTCCTGCGGCACCATATAGATCCCCTGCGCCAAAGCGTCGGAGGGGCGGTTCAGCGCCACGGCCGCGCCGTTGATGGACAGCTCGCCCTGATCGTAGCTGTAGATCCCCATGATGATCTTCATCAAGGTGGATTTGCCCGCGCCGTTGCCGCCGATAAGCGCCAGCACCTCACCGGGCATCACGTCCAGATCAATGCCCTTGAGAACGGCGTTCAGAGCAAACGATTTATAAATGCCGCGCACAGCCAGCAGGGGGGCGGCTTTCCCTGTGCTTTCTCTGGTTTCCATTCCACACTCCCTCGTTTCTTGTGCGATGATGCACAAATGTCCCAAGAAAACATCTTTTGCTGTTTGTTTTATCATAAGGTTTTTTGAAGCGTTTGTCAACAGCGGAAAAGCGTTTTGAACGGTTTTTTTTGACGGTTTTGGGTGAAAAAACCTGTTTTCTTCTGTGTAAAACAGAAAAATTTATCGTATATGCATAATTCTGCCTTTCGATTTTTGGCGCTTTTTACGATTTTGCGAAAAAAGAGGGATTTTTTTGGCTTTCATTTGACAGTGCCCGCAGAAGGGTGTTATACTATTGGTGTGATACATTTGCCGGTGATTGAAACTTTTGTCGTTTTTGGAGCGGATGGGATGGACGAGAGAACAGACAGGCTTGATCGGGGCGGCTATGAGTACCGGCTGATGATCAAAGCGGTATGGTATTATTATATCGAAAACTACACCCAGCAGAATATTTCGCACCTTTTGGGCGTGAGCCGCTCGAAGGTAATCTCTTTGCTGGAGCGGGCCCGTCAAACGGGGGTGATCCGGTTCAATGTGCAGCTGGACAGCGAAAAACGGGTGGAGACAGAGCGGGAGCTGCTGCGCCGCTTCGGCCTGCGGGATGTGTTTATCGTTCCCGGGGCAGGCACACTGCCCAATCCCAACGAGAGCATTGCCCAAGCTGCCGCCATGTACATTCTTCGCCGGGCGGCGGACAATGCCTTTATCAACATGGGCTATGGCGACACCACCAGCCGGATCCTCAATCATCTGGCCACGGCGGCGCAGCTTCCGCTGAATGTGGTAAGCCTGACGGGAGGCGTCAATTGCTATTTGCCCAACACCAATTCCAACGTGTTCAACGCCCGGCTGTACCTCATCCCCTCCCCCCTGCTGCTTTCCAGCGCCGGATTCCTTGCGGCAGGAACCGGATGTGGAGGAGATCTTCCGCATGATTCCGCTGTCCAGCATGAGCGTGGTGGGCATCGGAAGCATGAACAACCGGGCCACCATCCTGAAAAACGGCATCCTCAACAACAACGACTTTACCTTTTTAAAGATGCAGGGGGCGGTGGGCGATGTGCTCAGCCATTTTCTGGACAAAAACGGAGAGCTGGTTTCGCCTGATCTTGAGAAGCGGCTGATGAGCACCCCCATGGATCAGCTTCGGACGCTGGAAAACGTAATCGGCGCGGCGGGAGGCCCCGATAAGGCAGAGGCCATTCTGGCCGTTTTGCGGGGCGGGTATCTGGATGTGCTCATTACGGATGAGGACACTGCCCGGCTGCTGCTGGAGGCGCCCGACCCATAACCCTTTGGTTTGGAAAACAGCTTACCATAAATTCAGAATCAGGAGGCATCCCTATGGAGAAATATTTGATGGCAGTGGACGCAGGCACCGGCAGCGTTCGGGCGGTGATCTTTTCTTTGGACGGCGAGCAGGTGGGCTGCGTGCAGCGGGAATGGTTCCACAAAGAAGACCCGCGCTGGCCGGGCAGCATGGATTTTGACTGGGTGCACAATTGGGAGCTGGCGCAGGGCTGTATTCGGGGCGTGCTGCAGAAAACGGGCATTGCTCCCGCCGCCATTGCCGCCATATCCACCACGTGCATGCGGGAAGGCATTCTGCTTTATGACAAGGAAGGCAGAGAGATCTGGGCCTGTGCCAACGTAGACGCCCGCAGCGACGCTCAGGTGGGCCAGCTGAAGGAGCTGGCTCCCGCGCTGGAAAAGGAAGTGTACTTAAAATCCGGCCAGACCTATGCGCTGGGAGCGCTGCCCCGCATTTTGTGGGTGCGGGACAACCTGCCCGAGATCTACGAAAAAACGGCCACGGTGGGAATGTTCAACGATTGGCTGATTTACAAGCTCACCGGCAAGCTGGCGGTGGAGCCCAGCAACGGCAGCACCACGGGCATTATGGATCTGCAAAGCCGGAGCTGGCTGCCGGAAATTGCCCAAAAGTGCGGCCTGCGCGCCGATATCTTCCCGCCGGTGGTGGAATGCGGCACAAACTTTGCCGGGGTAAGCGCCCGGGGAGCGGCCGACACCGGGCTGCTGGAGGGCACTCCCGTGGTGGTGGGCGGCGGCGATTGCCAGCTGGGCACCATCGGCGTGGGGGCCTGCAAGGCCGGCCAGGCCGCCGTGTTCGGCGGAAGCTTTTGGCAATACGAGTTCAACACCGATTCAGGCGCCACCGACCCGGGCTGCCGGGTGCGGGTGAACTGCCACGCGGTGCCAAACCTCTGGCAGTACGAGGCGCTGGCCTTTAAGCCCGGCCTTGTGATGCGCTGGTTCCGGGACGGCTTTTGCCGGGAGGAAGTGGAAAGGGCCGCGCAAACCGGCCGGGATCCTTACGATTTGATGAACGAGAAGGCCAAAGAGATCCCCGCCGGCTGCTATGGGATGCAGTGCTGCTTCAGCGATACCATGAACTTTATCAACTGGAAGCACGCCAGCCCCACCTTTACCAACTTCCTGCTGGAGCCGGAGAAATTCAATAAATATACGTTCTACCGGGCAATTTTGGAAAACACCGCCCTGCTGGTGCGCAGCCACATCGAGCTGGTGCGGGAAGCGACGGGCCACGAGCCCGAGGAGCTAATCTTTGCCGGGGGCGCGTCCAAAAGCCCGCTGTGGAGCCAGATCCTGGCGGACGTTACCGGCAAGCCGGTAAAGGTGCCGGCCGTGAAGGAGGCCACCGCTTTGGGCGCGGCCATTCTGGCAGGCGTGGGCGTGGGCCTGTATGCGAGCCTTGAAGAAGCGGTGGAGCGCACCGTAAAGTGGGATCGGGTGTACCGGCCGGACACCTGTGTCAAAGCCGTTTACGAGGAGCTGTACGAGAACTGGAAGCAGATCTATCCCGCTCAGCTGGCGCTGTGCGACCGGGGGCTTACCCGGAATATGTGGATCGCTCCCGGCCTTTGATCCCGCCGGACGCGTTTAAAAACAGGAGGAAAAGAGTATGTTTATCATTAACGAAAACGAGCGGGAGTACCGCTTTGGGGAGAGCGGCCCCAAATACCTGATGAAGGGGCCCCGCATGAATTTTGCCTTGGTGCGCTTTCGCCCCGGGGAGGATTTTCAGGCGCATTATCACAATGTGATGGAGGAAAATTTCTTCATCCTGGAGGGCAAAGTGGATATCGTGGTAGACGGTGTAAAGCACGTGCTGGGCGTGGGCGATCTGATCCACATCGAGCCCGGCGAGGTGCATTATGTCAAAAACGCTTACGACGCGCCGGTGAAGATGATCTCCACCCTTGCCCCCTACCAGGAAGTGGACAAGGTCAATGTGGAAAATCCCGTATATTGAGGAGGGCATAAAATGAAGACGATCAAGGCTGTTCCCATTACGGCGGAAAACTTTGCCCCCTATGGCTGGATCGCCAATATCACAGATCCCGGCGCCGCCTACGGCATGGGGGAGCGCCCCAGCGTATTCCACCGGGACATGGTGCTGGTGCCCAACGCCAGCCCCGCCATCACCGCCTTCGGCAGCCTGAAGGTGGGCCGGCGGGAGATGGTGATCGCCGACGCGGAATACCACAGCTATGCCATGGAGGTGATGATGCCTCTGGACGACGATATGGTGATGGCCGCTGCGCCCGCCAACGGCGGCGAGCTGGAGCTGGACAAACAGGAGGCATTCCTTGTTCCGGCAGGCACCATGGTGGTGTTCCGGGCGGGAGCGTGGCACGGCGCGCCTTTCCCCGTTCATCACGACGGCACGGTGCTCATCTGCCTGCCCGAGCGGACGTACCTCAACGATACCTGTAAGATCCTGTTTAAAGACGAGCAGAAAATTCAGATTACGCTGTGATCCGAAGGGATCCCTTTGAAAAAAACGGACAGTTTTGCGCACTTTGCACACAAAATTGTCCGTTTTTTTATAGAGGTGCGGGGCTGCTGGCAAACAAGGCGCCGAGTTTTGCAGGAGGCGGCTTTGTCAACAGCCCCGGCGTTTTTATGCCAGGCCGCTAAAGAGGGCCGCTGCACAGATGCGCTCTGCAGCGGCCCTTCTTCTCTTTACAGATTATTTGCCGGCGAGCCAGGCGTCCAGCTGCGCCTGCTTTTCGGCGATGATGTCGTCGATGCCGGCATCGTGCAGTGCCTGCTGGAACACAGGCAGGATCTCGTCGATATCCACCTCGCCGTTGATCAGCGGCAGGTAATACTGCGCATAAACGTTGCTGCAGGCGGTAACCTGATCGGCAACCGGGGAAGAATCAAACACAAAGCCGAGCGCCAGAGAGGGCTTCGCATTCCTGTTGAAATTCTCGTACTGATCCCACAGATCGGCCGGCTGGAAGAACCAGGAGGGGCAGCCGGAGGCATTGGGCATGTTGTAGGAGGCGCCCTGTCCGCCCCAACCGCGCGTCATAGCGTCTTTGCCCTCGGGGAAGTCGATCAGGCCGTCGTCGCGCAGGATGTAGTTCTCGCCCTCGATGCCGTTGCCCAGCAGGTTGCACAGGCGGGGATCGGTGTAGAACTCGGCCAGAACCTTCATGGCAACGTCCTTTTTATCGCAGAAGCTGGTAATGTGCCACAGATAGGTAGCGATGTTGCCGGTACAGATCAGGCTTTCGCCCAGATTGGTACCCACCAGCTCTTCGCCGTACTGCAGCTGTGCGTTGGCCTCGTAGCAGAAC
>Ga0137306_102301_pt1 | contig 16449 bp, 13 predicted proteins | sample Inofroosms_March_FD_97187 | JGI IMG/M metagenome (GOLD analysis project Ga0137306, IMG submission 97187) | Mouse cecal microbial communities from Vienna, Austria - N-Acetylneuraminic and N-Acetylglucosamine D2O microcosms_March | ecosystem: Host-associated > Mammals > Digestive system > Large...
CATCACCAATGCCTTGAGTGCTATCGCTGCTTACTGCTTTTTCCCAAAGAAACCATCGATTTCTCTGGAGTTCGTGTCGGACAATCAATTGACGTTGTTCTGATTGCTTATATCGAACTCACGTTTTTTAGGATATTTTATAATAATCAAGATTCTTCGACTGCGAGTTCCCGACCAGAATATGTACCATAAGATTTACCAGAAACCTCTCCAATTTTATAATAATCCCCTATAAGTTTTAGGAGAATTTCTATATCTGATTCTTCTGATATAACAAGACGGCCGTTTGACGTGATGTTTTTTTCTTTATGGCGTTTTGCGATCCGTTTCATGTTTTTGATAGCCTTATCATCTATCTGACGAATGCCTCCGACTTTTGCAATTCTTGCAAGTTTACGATGAAGGGATGTGCCGGATTGAACTTTCTGGTGTAGAATATCCAATCCGTCAATGCGTCCACAGGCTTCAAGATCTTTAACAACATTTTCTGCAGCTTCTTTGAATTCCTCTTGAATACCAACTATTTGTTCAAAATTTAATTTGCGAAGCACAAAGAATGTTTCGTCAAAGTACACACAGTCTACTGCTCGGTCAAGAGCAACGACTTCACCTTGAAGGAGGGTGAGTTTCTGACTTTGAGTGTTAAATAGCGTTTGAAAGAAAGTCCGTTTGCCGCTTACTTTCTCATCTATGGCTATCTTACTTCCTAGTATTCGCCTGAAAGTGTAAATAAAATTACCATCTTCTTCCTCGAATCCTACACAATATGCCCATAACTCCTCGTCTTTACTTATAATCCCCTCAATGCTTTGCACTTTGGGACATGGTTTAACAAGTTGGTTAATTACGACATCAGAGAATGCCAATTCTTTTTCTTTACCTTTTATCTTATATGTAAAAAGAGAGTCTGTATCATCTGAAATTGGAGAATATTCTGATAGGGTGAGACCTTTCTTTATTACTCTATCCATCTCAGATATGGTAGCAGAGTAGAGATGGCCACGAATCTCATCGTCTACATCAATTTGGTATACTTTGTAAATAAACTTGCCCATAACGGACTTTCTGCGCAATGCACTATCACGCAAAATTCTAGTCACAAAGTATAACTTCGTATCGTCTGGTTTAGTCTGAGATATCCGTTCTCTCAGAGCCTCAATTTCAGTTGGAGAGCCTTTTCCCATAAAATATTTTGAATCCTATTTGATATAGTTTTATTTTCTCGTCCTCGGACATGTTATTCCCTTTCACAATTACTAACCCATCTCGTTGTTTATCCTTACCACAGGTGTATTCTATATTGTAAATAGAATAACGAAGGTTAACTACAGGATTGATTAGTATCATATTGGAGCGGATATATACTCCATATATTATTGCCATTAAGAAGAAAAACGTAGTGACCTCTATTACATCTTCACCATTGGTCGATATAAAGGGTATAATGTATGTTGCAATATATCCTAAAGACTCACTATTGCGGTTTTCTATTTTCTCGACAGTTGCTGTATTACCATTTTTTGCATCTATGTCTAATTTTGACAAAAATATTCGACAACATAAAAGTGATAAAATAGAAATGAAGAGCAATGTCAACGGTAACCAAAACAATTTCAGACACAAAAATATACCATCAAATGAAAATCCTCCAAATACAAGATAATCGCGTTTAATGAGCGTATATCTAAGTGCTATTAAAAGAAATAATGGGATATATGATGTCAGGAAGAGCAGCAAAAGCGTCTTCCTATTCATCTCATTATTTCTCGTTATTGCTTCCATTATTTAATTGTCTATTGAAAGCTTTTTCAATGTTGTATATATGGCATCATATCTTGAAGGGTCGCCACTAGGCAGTTTGCACCGTTGGCAGTCAAGGCTGGATGAGTCAAGCTCATCTGACATTTCGATGTTGAGCAAAAGATAAAGATAATCTATCTCGTCGGGAATATCGTCCGTTTTTTTACGGTTACGGATATTAATATACTCGTCAGGGATATTTGGCTTAGGAACAACACGCGGTTTTTCAGTGAGCCTGAAAAGGTGTTGTGATGCAGCATTCCACTTATTGAACAGTATGAAGCCAATGGATTCAAGATGTTCAAGAAGTTTCATACCTTCGGTATTATAAAGAATAGGAAGGGCAACTTTTCCGCTGTCTTTGAATTTAACGGCATTATTGTCGTAGTGCATGTATGCGAACATCACCACCCCGTCTTTGCTAGGCGGAGCTGCAACGGCATATGCCGCAGGCAGCAGAAGAGGGCGTGGATCTATGCCGAGGTTGTCGAGAGGCACTCGATTGAAGGCGGTGTCAATCAACGCGAGAACATGTGCGTTTTCAGCCTCAATCTCTGCAGTAACTTTGGGGTCGTGCTCCTTATGAGGATTGGCGAGAGCCAAGGCAATAATCTCCTTGTCCTCGACATATGGAGCGAATACTTTACCGATGACAGATTTGAAGTTGGCTTTGAGCCATTCTTCCGTGTTGATGCTTGGTAAAGCCCGTATTGCGTGGAATTGGTAGCGACGGCTAAGTTCCTCGCGTATTTTATCACGGAATATGTTCCGCACCTTTTCGCGCCATTGCTTTTTCTGCATGGCGTTGTCGCGAGCGTATAGCGAAAGCACGAACAGAAAGTTTACGTCGTAGTGAGTGACAAGAAGTGTGTCTCGGTCGAACAACCGATTGATATATTGTCGGGAAATATGCGTCTTGGCTGTTTTACCTGTTTCCTCGATATGGTCGCGGTAGTTGAAGTCCGACGGCACTTTTCCGGATAGGAAGAAGTTGGGTATTACGTTGTATCCCTCGGTTACTTCATCTCTGAGGCAGAAGTCGGTTTCCCAACGCTCGGCCTGTTCAGCCTTCTCGCCAAAGAAAAGGTTGAGGTTCCACTGTATTACGTTACGGGCGTAGGTAAATTGTTTGGCGACAGACTCACGGCCTACGCGGTTCTTCTGCTTGTAGTATTTGGAGTCACCTATATAGTAGGTCATGTGGTTGCCTTCACGCTGCTCGTCATCTTGACGAGCGCGGGTCAGCGAATCCCAAAGGAACAGGTGGTCAACTTCCTTGCCGTCCTCCTGGTGCTTATTCAAGCGGTCGGGGAACGTGAAGTCACCGATAAGCTCGTCAATCATTGTCTCAAAGACGATGTTGAAGTTCTTGGCGAGCAAGAACTCGTTCATCTGCGAAGCTATGCGTATATGCTTCGACTGCTCAAAGAAAGCATAGCAAAGCTCCCACAATTCAAGAGCCTTGTCAGAGAAATACTTGTATTTTATCTGACGGAGGCGACGTATGCCGAGACCCTTGTCGAGGTACTGTTTGAACCGCTTGCCGGTTATAAGGTTATAGTTTACATTGAGGTCAACGGGAAAACCATACTCCGACTTGATGTAATGGAGTATGGAATAGAAAATGACGAGCAGTTCCTCATCGAAGTTGACCTGTCGCTTCTTTGTAATCGGGTCAAGATAGACAGGTTCATTGTTTTGTACAACGACCTGTGATTTAGCTATGGTGCGGTTCCAGTTTATCTTGTTATATCCCGAATGGATATTTTTCAAGATAAACATAAACCAGTCTTTATTGCGCTTGGCAAAGTCAATGAGAGACAGCAGAATGTCGAGATAAGTGTTGGCAGTGCGTTTTTTCCCACGACCTTGTCTGACGATATTCTGATGCCGAATTATCGTGTGGTCGCGGTTGGATGTCTTGCAGTCTTCGCGATAGACGGCAATGGCACGGTAAATCCATACCGCAAGCCCATAAATAAACTCACGTTCGGTTTTGGTGAGCGGCGAACCGTCGGCATCGAGGTCGATAATGTCTTCGGGGCGGTGTCTGCCGAAAACTTTCTCTGGCTCACCGTTCTGCGATACTTCAAGTACGACCTTGGGAAGAATAAACACACTCTCCTGCTCGGCGGCGTGATAGTAGTAGCCAACGTAGTTGACACGTACTTTGCCGTCGATAGGGTCGAGCTCGTCTATGTTGGGAAACAGTTTGGTGACGGCATCGACAGGGTAGTCATATTCTTCAATCAGCAGCTTCATTATTTTGATAACCCACTTGTATTTATGCCGAGTGCATTTGCGAAATTGCCGATATTTTGTTCGTCATTAGCTCCAAAATTGCAATAGACATAGAACTCAACATCATCTGTATCAATAAGCGTGTCGGTCTCAAATTTCTCTATTACTCTAGGGTCTGATGAAGTTGCTTTGTATTCTTCCCAATTTGAGGCAAGTACAAAGAATGGCTTATTCATTTGTTTTCCTCTTGGGGTTATGAAAGTCCGCTTCGCTATGTCGGAGAGGTCGGCAACAGTAAGAGATTCTCCATTAGCCTTGGCGTTTTCAATTGCTTTTTTAACAATAAGACCTTGGCAAGCACGACGGGAGCACTTTTGTCCACTTACATAAAAGCCATCTGAAGCATCTGCGACAACTTCTACCATGCTCTCTTCTTTGTCATCTTCAGATGATTTAGGTTTAAGACCAAGATTATTTAGGAAACGCTCGATTTGGTCTTCATTGGCCTCACCCGAGTCGTCGAAGTAAGAGGCGAAGGTCATGGGCAGACCGTCAGTGCCCTTGAAATAGTCTTCATCGAAGCCGAAGTCTTTGAAAACATCATTGTATAGGAAGAAGATAACCTTTGACAAGAAACGCTCGGCAGTAATGATGCCGTTCTTCGACTTGGCGAAGAAGTAACCGAGTTTCTTATCTTCCTGTTGGATTTCGCCACCCTCGATTCTTTCATTAATGGCTGTGACAAATTGCCACCAATCGTATTTGTTGCCATTGGTGAAGACAATCTTGTAGTCTTTGGCGTTGTCCTTGATTTTAATATATTTCCAATCCCAGCGACGCTTGAAAGCGGAGTCGATTGGGAAAAGCGATTGGTCGCTTGTATTCATCGTTGCCCAAATATAGAGGTTATTGGGCAAAAGCAGATGAGCTCCATTCTTCACGCTGCCAACAACATCCTTTCCGCCCTTATAGAGAGCATTGATGCCATCGGCATTGGAAACGTTAAGGCCGGAAAACTCACGTTTCAGTTCCTGTGCGAGGTCGTCGTCGGCAACGATTGGATAGTCGGAATAACCGGCTTCGTTGCGGTCAAGCAACTGGAATATATCACCAAAGATTTGGGCACAGTTGCCTCGATTGATTTCCTCGACAACGAGGAACACTGGTTTTGGCTGCTCGTTCTGTTGCTCACGCCATGCAGCAATGTAGGCTTTGAGGAACGATTGGAACACATAGCGATAAACTATGCGGTCTTCCATAACGGGCTCATTGGTTTCTTTGTCAATGATCACGTTATGGTAGATGTCGTATTGCGGCACTCGTTTGGTGATTGGCTTGTAAGAGCCGACAAACGAGGCATAATCGGTGTCAGGGTGAAATGTTGTGCGGTAGTTCTCATACTCGGCACACATTTCGTTTATCTTAAACGATTTACCTGTGCCCGGAGCACCGAAGAAAATCTGTTGCAGCGGTTCGTCAAGTGAAGACTTCAATGATGTGTTTTCATTGTGGTCTTCGACATCAATAAATTGCCCCTTAAATTTATCAAGGAGAGTTGTGGCTAAGACTTGATTGCCATGAATACCGTATAGTTTGAAAGTACGACCATCATTACCAACATCTTCAAGAATAAAATAATCCTCTCCGGGAGTCAAATGAAGTTGGTCTGTTAAGAATTTTTTGAGTACACAAATTCTTTCCTCATTCGCATATTCTTTACAATCAACACCTATACGGTCTCCACCACGTTCGTCACCTCGAACTTTGAATGATGTGGTTAGCTTTGTGCCATTCAGAGCATCCTGTTCGGGAGTCATGGCACAGAATGTAATTATTACAGGGATTGTCCCAACTTCCCATTTATGGTGGGCCATAAAGACTTTGCCAAGTTCTACTTGCTTGCCATAGTCTTCTCCAATGTCATTGCTGCGGACTCGTTGAATAAATATCATAACTAAAGGAGTTTACTCCATTGCTCAGCCATAGCATCAGCAAAGCCTTGGAAAGTTTTACTTCTGAGAGTGCGACGCATCTCAGTCGATATTTTTGTATTAAAAGAATCAGAATACCATTTAGGTAATGATTTCCCACTTGAAAGTACAACTCTTTCCCCTTTTCCGACGATTTTGGTAGGAGTTAGTTGTGGTAAATTTTTTAACCACAGGCATGTGGTTTTAGTCGCTTCGTCGCCGAACCAATAGGGTTGAACAATTTGATTAGGTTTATGAAATAATTTACTCATAATACCCACAGGGTTTTCGATAGCGATATGCTGGATGTCAGCATTCGCAAGAGCTAAGAAAAACTCTATGGCTTCTTTTCGGTCTTGTGCCCTTGTTGGAAAATTCGGATGAGGTCGGCGTTGTTCGATGGGTAGGTCTTTATCATCCGGATGATAATACCAACGAGCACCACTTACAGAAAGATAAGTGCAAGGAGGGTGTGCAATCATTAGATCCCACTCTCCATTGAGCACAAATTCATCTCCTGTTTCAAGGATTCCACGTTTATCTCGAATAACACCTAGAACATCACAATGTAAATGCCATTCTGGGTGTCCTCCACTACAAGGCAATATGTCACAACTGAATGCATTAAAGCCGAGTTTCCGAAAGGCTTTGCATACAGTTTGACTTTCTTCACAAGCTATGAGAACATTCTTCATTGAGAAATCACTTCATATATAGTATCAGCAATCGCGCGAGCAAAATTAACAGGCACAGCATTGCCAATCATTTTATAACATACAGATTTTGCACCCACAAAAGAATAATCTTTTGGAAATGTCATAAGCAATGCCGCTTCTCTGACTGTTATGAAACGAGCTTGCTTTAGGTCCGGATGAAGGAACATAAAACCATCTTTTTGAAGATGTGCAACCACAGTCGGGGATTGTTTGTTCCATTCCAGATTCCGGTATTTAATATAAAGAGTATCTCGTCCTGTAACCTGCTTATAGAACGCGACGGCCTCTTTATTGGATAAGGCATTCATGCCATTGGCAATCCAAGTACGAATGGTACTCAGATCTCGAGCACTGCAATGTCTCGGCTGATGATGTGGATCTGTATCATCAGTAGCATAGTGCGAACAATTCTTATTTTTGACTTTGGTGACAGTCTCTAATGGATATATTGGAGGTAAGTTGCCTATTGCATCTTTAACAGTGGGTTTTATGGGTTGGATATGTTTTTTTAACGTTGAATAAAACTTGTCCAATTCAAGACCACTATCTTCTCTTATTCCAAAGATTATAATTCGGGGACGATATTGAGGGACATTAAAGTCTCCTGCATTAAAGACAGCATCCTTTAGTCGTTCTGGCTCGTAGATTTTATATCCTATCTCTTTGAATGCTTTGAAAATTTCATCAACAATGGATATCCCTTTGGGTTTGGCACTGAGTAATCCAGCTACATTTTCAAACACAAAAGTTTTTGGTCGATAGTATTTGACGACTTTGACGAAGCTTTCAAACAGATAGTTTCTATAATCATTTTCCATAGAATCCTTGTCTTTAGCTCTTCCATGTATAGAATATGCTTGGCAAGGGGGACCGCCAATAATCACATCGACATTCTGTCCTTTTATGATTCCATTAAGACCATTTTGTGCTTGTTCTGAATTGTTTACAGCATACAAAGACTTAGTCTCCTCTGTCCAATTGCCTGAAACCAACTCTTCTGTTTTTTGGATATCAAATTGGATTACTTTAGACGTTGCTTGCTCTTTGGAGTCTCCCCATTTTTCTCGTAATCTTAAACGGAGAGTGTCAACCATCGGAGTTTCCCATTCAACATGAGCTAAACCATTGAAGTGACCAGATTGGAGAAAACCCTCAGAGAGTCCTCCGCACCCAGCGAATAAGTCAATGAAATTTAGTTTTGCCATGTTGTTTTACTATAGCAAAGAACTTCCGAGTAGGCAGACAGGCGACCAAGCCTTTTACACGACTACACGGAAGTCCTCTAATATGTTGAATATAAGTTGTTACTTACATTGATTGGTCTATTTGTCTGCGCAAGCGCGTATTAGAATGCAAAGTTACAAAATTTCTTTGAGACTTTAGCTATCCTCGGCAAAGATAGTGACAGGCATGGGCAAGATTTAAGCTCATGTGCCTTAAATTTTCTTATCTCCGTATGAAGTGTTTGGCTCTGCTGCTATTGAGGCACCGTTGGGCGTAGATACATAAGTGCTTGACTTATGCTCGTCCCCGACTATTTCATGATACAGCCGTTCAAGGGTTTCTTCACGCTTTGCTTTTGTCTTGATGTCGCACTCCCATACGCGTATCACCTTCCATCCTGCAAGTCGAAGATCGACACCGTTGGCATAGTCACGGGCTATGTTCATGGCTATCTTGTGACGCCAGAAGTCAACGTTGGTATTCGGGAGACGATAATACTTGCAACCCTCATGACCATGCCAGAAGCAACCGTCGATAAAAACAACCGTCTTATATTTCTTCAGCACAATGTCAGGAGATCCTGGCAGTTTACGGTTGTTGACACGATAGCGCAGTCCACGGGAGAAAAGATACCTCCGCACAATCATTTCCGGTTTAGTATTCTTTCCCTTGATAGCAGCCATACAACGGCTACGCTGCTCCGGAGTCATCACATCTGCCATTAAAGGGTGTATGTCTTGGATTAATAAAGTCGCTCTATAATCTGGAATGTGAGACTATTTCTCTGTATCACTTCGCAATTGATGTTTTATTTTTGCAATTGAGCAAAAATAAGGATTGATATCATGGCAATCTAAATTCTCGCTTTCGTTGACATTCCTGATAAGACATATGGAGCAAAAATCTTTGTCGTTGCAATTCAAGCATTTAGGAAAATCATTAATTGTTAATGCCCTTAAATTTTTTACCTTCTTGGATTCTTCCCAAATTTCTGCGATTGAGACATCGTTTAAGTTCCCAAGAATACAGCTCTGCCAACCTTCGCAAGGATAAACATTACCACCTGGCGAAACACATAGAGAACTATAACATACGGGGCAGATAGATGATGTCGCGCTTAATTGAGAAGTTGGCTCTGAAATGGGATTTGATGGATTTTCATTACTCAAAAGATCTTCTATCTCGGATATATCCAATCTGCACTGAAGATTTTTGCAAGAACCATCAAAGCATCCAAACAATAGGTAATCAGAACTAGCCTCTATGTTTAACGACTTTGCCCATTCCAAAACACCTCTGAACGTGTCCTTGTTTTGTTTCATAATAGGCACATTAATCTGCATAGGAATATTGAATTTCCGAAGAACCTCAATTACTTCTATTGTTTTTCTATGGCTACCTTTAACTGATGTTATAGAGTCATGGACATTTTCGTCCATAGAGTATAGGGATGTCTGTACACTTAAAAGAGGAGTCTTGTGAAATTCATGGAGCAGGGTATCTGTTATTGATGTTAGATTGGAAAGGACATTTATGGAAAAATTTCTTTTGCGAGCTTCCTGAATGAAGAATAAAAGATTGTCATTTAATGTTGGTTCGCCACCGCTTAATGTAATATTTAAGACGTTCAGTCGTTGACATTGTTCTAATATTTTCAAGAACAAATCATTTGACATAAATTCTCCTTTAAGATTGCGAGGGTAGTAGCAATGAACACACTTTTCATTACATACGCTAGAAACGCATAAATGTACTCGCGTTAATCTGGATTTGGCAAACCACTTGTCATTAAATAGCGACGTTTCCTCGGAATTCTCAACGATTTCACTTGCATATGGGTTGCAACTGTCATAGGAGAACCATGTGGAAGAAGCTACTTCATTTGTGCTTTTACTGCACAAAACAAAACCGTCTTTGGCTAAATCCAGAAAAAATTCTTGTGCGTCGTTTTCTAATTCAGACTGAGATATATCGGTGAAGATACGTGATAATGTATCAGAAATTTCAGGTAATGATTTTGGAGTGTCCGTTAGAGCTGAATAAAATACACTTCCCACTTTGGATATAATTCTATCACCAACGTACTTGCAGCTTTTAGATGCCGTATTGTATCCAAAATTTCTGTTATCTGTTAGATATCCAAACTCGGGATAATCCCTGAATAGAATATATGGAGATTTGCTGAACTTCATAATAAAAAATGCGGTAGTAATAGGATACTGCCGCATCGTATGTAGGGATAATTAATGTTTACCAGAAGGCTTGGTCGTGCAGGAGGGCCTTCCACAAGGTTTTTTGGAGCAATCTGCCATTTGGAAGAAGCTCTTTACGAGTACGGTTGGTTTGCAATAAGTCATAATTTTAATTTATGAGGTTAAACATACGCAAATTTAGTGAATTATTCTCATGCACACAAATATTTACCTTCATTTTTTTGAAAAGAAACCGGCGGAAGCAAGATTTGTTGGGGGTAGAGCTGATTTTGATTCAGAACACAAAGGTCGTGGGGAGGTCGGATTTGTTGATCTTGCAGTGTGTGCCACGGAAATAAGTTGCCCTACATTGTGAGTTGTGTGCCAGATTGTTGGGTATCGATGTGGTCGTAGCGGGATTGCTTGCCGACTTCCCATTCGCGGTTGATGGAGTGGGTGGATGATGTGTCGCGGGGTATGAGACGAGTGAGGACTGTGCATTGATGCGAGGTGAAGGCTTTGGCTTGTTCCGGTGTGTAGTCGGACAGGCGGAGAGGGAGAGTGGTACTTCCTGCTGATTTGGCGGTAAGCTCCTTTATGCGGTTGGTAAGCTCGGAGGCGTCTTCGTGGGTTATGCGCAGAATTGCGAGTTGACGGAGATAGCCGTTTGCGGCTTCTCCTTGCAGTCTCGCAAGGCAACGCAATTCATCAGCGGTCATCGGGTATGTCGCCGAGAAGCCATCTATTGAGACTACGCGGATTGCCCTTCCGCCATCGCGCATCTTGATTCTGTTGATGCTTGCTATCCTTGAACCAATATCGCTGACCGGATATTTCTGCAATACGGATTCAAATATTTCGGTTGAGAACATGGTGGCGGCAATACGTATCTCCACATCTTCCCTTTCGCTTTCGGGCGAGTTGAAGTACCATGCCGATTGACGTGGCGACATCTTGCGAGTATGTTCTGAGCCGTCGAACAACCGGATTGACATTATTCCATCCATGCCCGACTTCCGGACCTCCATAGAGAACAACTCTCGGTAAATATTCAGTGGACTTGCCTTGCGCTCCTGCTTCTGCGCGAAGTCAATCAATTCTGACAGCTTCATCACCTTGCTGCCGTCAAGGGCCATCTTCCGGCTATGGTCAACGATACCGTAGCCACGTATCTCACCATTGCGGTCTTTCTGAAGATGAATGTCTATGCCGAATTTGGTTTTGAGAATGTCGAACAGATCCGACAGTTGCCGCTGTTCTTCCTGCGATAGCGTCTTACCGTTTGAACCCTTGATTTTACGGATGTCTGGATGGATTTTCCGGCGCACATATTTTTTCTTCTGACCTTTGTGACCCTTGACATTTTCGACATTTTGAACTTTTCCATCCGCAATTTCAGCCTTGTATTTCCTGATAATCGCACGGAGTTGTTTAGCGCGTTCTTTCCGGGTGTCGTTTTCTTGCGAAATATGCCTCTCTATCTCAGATAATGGAATTGTCGCGGCCTTGACTCCTCCGCGAAACAGTACATAACTATCCTCCACTCGCTCAAATTTATATCCATGAGAGCGGATTATATTGGCGAACTGACCCTCGGTGAGATAGCCGTAAGAGAACATCCGATGAATGTCACGGTTGATGTCCGATGAAAGAATACGATTGGCGGCGGCATTGAGGCGTGCGTAGTCGTGATGGTCGGGTATAGGGAAGCCGTTTGGCTGTATGCGCGTGGAGAGTATATGCACATGATTGTTGTCGGTATCATGGTGATAGTACACGAAATACGGCTGTCTGCCATATCCGGCTTCCGCCATTAGCTGACGTGCAAAGTCGGTCAACTCGTCAGCCGACATCATCTGCCCCTTTACAGAGGCGGCGATATGGAACTGAAAGCGAGTGGTCTTGGTGTTGCCGTATGTCCTCGACCGCTCCTTGAGATATTTCTCAATCTCTCCGGCGCAGTCGAACCCGGCTTCATGCAACAGCTCCACCTTGTGGCGCATGGCTGCATCGACATTCTCCATAGCCATGAGCCGGGCCACACCCTCGGCAACCTTGCGTTCATTATATCCGGCACCGGGAAAGCCACCGCCGGCTACCATCCCTAGTTTCTTGACTATCATAACCGCTCCTTGATTTGGTTCAGATGTCCCCAAATGGCAGATAGGTCATTGCGGAAGAATACAAACGGTTGGATATCCGAGGCTGACAATCCGTAGGGAGACATTTTCATGCACTCGTTAATCTGACGGGCTGTCTGATTGACATTAGTCCCGATTTTCTTCAACTGACTTAGAATCGCGGTCAACAATGCCGTTGTCTCGGAATTGGCTGACTGTGGCGTAACCTCTCCCTCATATTGCAGAGTGGCGCAACGGATACAGGCGCTGATGTTTCCGTTGAAATGACTGTCGGCTTTGGTTCGGATCGCTTCGGCGGTCGCCTCATCCACGCGAAGCCGTATTATGATGTTCTTATTATTTGATGACATGATGTTACTATGCTTTGATGCTTTGATGTTTTGATGTTTTAATGTTTTAATGTTTTAATGTTTCAATGATATAATGCTTGGGTATTCTGATGATATAAAGACTATATGTCTTGATGATTGCATATCTTGATTTCATGGTCACATGATATTTTTACCCTTATAAAAGACTGCGAGTTTCGAGCGGGATTGACCCAACTCTGCGAGGTGGCGGGATTGCCGTTGTGGGAACAATCGGCATATCTTGCACAGCAAGATTTATACACCTTAGAGGTCTGACAAACTCGTTCTCACACCCACTTGAATGGCCTCGTGAAAAATGTCAAAGTGTCGAAAATGTCAAGGGTCACATGACATTTTCGTATAGCGTCCATGCTCCTCTTTTCTGAAAATGGCAGAGTTTTTAAGGAACCGTTTTACCGTTGATTCCGACATACCGAGTGCCCGTCCGAGGTCGATAGCATCTGAGGTACGAAAGTCGTAAGGCAAAGCGTCGAGGAGTTCGGTCTGTCGTTTGTCAAGATTACCGGATAATGATACACGAATTACACGGTTTTCCATTTCGCGGAAATACTCAACCAATTCGATAGCCGCCTCCGCACTCCCGGTATCTATCGTTGTTGCTGACTCTCCGGCGCAGATGTTCTTCATCATTCGGATTATCAGGCAGAAGCGCATGAGATAGATTTCGAGTTTCCCGCACACGGCTTTCTCCGCTTCCGATTCGGTGGCAGAGTATATCGCGTTGTTAACATTATCTTTCCATTCGCACAGTCTCCTATGGGCTTCAAGGGAGAAAGTCAATTCAGTTGGCAGTTCTTTTCCCTTGAAGTCAAAAGTGGCAACCTTGCAGATTATCTGCTCCCATTGCTCCATGATGCCGTCCGGCATACGGTCAGAGCCCCACGTCGGCATATCGGTAATGTCGGGATAGACTTTCAGAAAGCGGGAGGAAAAGCCATTGGCAACGCGCTCGCCACCGAATTGCTTTGCAAGCCGTCCCGGCTGAGTGCTTCCGATTATGGAACAATACGGATTCGGCAGGAAGATGTGTTCATCGACCGATTTTCGGATATACTTGAAAGGCGTACCACTGAACGCGCTGAGAAAAAAGCTTTCATCCGAACTATTGTAGCGGTTGAAGTTCGCGAACAGGCTTTCAAGTTCATCGCTGTAAAGGATCACGCCCCGCGGATTGTCACGCATGGTTCCTATCAACGCCTCGATTGTCGCATCGACAACCACATGGCATCTGCGCCTTGGTCGCACCATATCCTCCGGCAAAGACAGTGCAACGCGCTCTTTCGGAGATTTGGACTCCCATTGCTTGTATGCCTTTAGTTGGACGCAATATTCCCGGTCATACTCATGGTCGAGGTTGAGCAGTGGCGAAAGGGCGAGCCTGAGCGGTGGTGTTTTGCCGCAACTCGGATAACCGACAAGTGCAACATACAATATCGGTCGTTCAACCCATGTCGCCGAGAAGCGCACCGTCCAACGGTTGCCCATTGCAGCTGCAAACGTGGTGAACATGGACGCAGATATGAAATTGACGTTGAAATGCTCATACTCAACCAACGCCTCCACGATATTACGTATAGTCATAGGAAACACGCTTAGAGGGAAAGAGGGTACTACCTTTTGCAGTTTGCTTTGAGGGATAACAGGCTCATCCTCATGCAACCCACAAGCCGGACGCGGTGGCATCCTGCGATTTTGATAATAAGCAGCCATTACCATCCGGATTTAGGTTTGCGGCGCATGGTCGATTTCATCTCGGTAAGAATCTCGCCTGATGATTTGGAGCCATCGCAGGCGTGTTGTTCCTGCCAAGCGATAAGTTCCGAAGGACGGAACTCCAGCATCTTTCCCACCTTGTAGTGTGGCAGTATGCCATCGCGTACCATGTGATACACAGTCGATTTCTTACGACGGAGAATTTTGCAAGCCTCGTCGATGCCGACAAGACGGTTGTCAGGCTCGGATGGTTTCATGCCGATAGCCTCTTTCACGAGAGATTTCAGTCCCTCAATTTCGTTGATCAGACTGCAGACCAGATGAGGAAGTGATTCAAATGAAGGATTTGTATTTTCCATATTTTACGTTTTAGAATTTGTCGCAAAATTATGGGTATCGGCAATGGTGAACCGGTGAGGTGAACGGTTATTTTGCTGATTGGTAGAGTTTCACCGTTTTTTAACAGATGCCGAGTTTCTTGGCAAGCGGATAAGGTGGCAGAGGCAGACGTGGCTCGACTTTGGGGAGAATGAATGCACCCTCATCCGAAGAAAGTTTTTTGGCGATGGTACTGACCTCGACATCCGCGAGTTGCCACGGAAATTGTGATTTCAGGAATTCGGCCATCATGGGGTTGGATATTTTGAGACGTTTGGCGATATTCCAGCCGAAATGATACACGTCATGTGTGCGGAATTTTGAGATACGGCGATTTACTGAAGTTTGCTGTGTGGATTCTCCAAGAATAAAGGCTTTTAGACTGTTGTCAAGAGACATCAGTTCCTCATTGGTCAGTACTCCGGCAAATGTCCCCAAGGTATAAGCTATCACTTCCTGAGCCTTAGGGGTTTCGAGCGGTGAAATATTAACATGAGTTACGACATTTGTTTGCTCAGATTGTTCAACTGCTTTATCCATTCTGCGCTTGAATGATATAACACCTAATGGCTCTCTAACAAGAGGGATAATGAAGAATCGTATGCCATATTCCACGGAAAGATAGCATAGCGTGAACATAAGAAAAGTGGTGAGCGAGGAGTTTACGGAAGTCGCCAACGATGCTTCTCCGGATGAGAAACCTACGGAAATAGCCTTACCTGCGATGCAGACAAGGGCTATTGTACGGATTGAATTCAGATGTGTATTCATGCGGATAAAATCTATTGTTTTATCCTGCAAAAGTATAATGTGCCGATTGCTAAATACGAAATTTTGGACACAAATATTATCCTGTAATGTCCTTTTTTAACAGTCGCATTGCTAACATGAACTAAAATGGAATAATATGGAAGCCAATGATTTATTATGGGATGACTGTGTCACCGGATAGAAGTCACAAGATGAGGAAACAGCAACCGTGGTCCACACTGAACCACGGTTGCTTCTGATGATTTTATGTGAGTTTTATGCGTCCGACGGTGTCCCGTTTTGTGGAGTCAACCAATCGGGCGTAAATTTGCGTCGTGGTGACGTTGGCATGGTCGAGCATCTTGCTTACCGTATATATGTCAGTCCCGGCGGCGAGTTGGAGAGTGGCGAATGTATCACGAAAACGATGGAATGTTATACGTTTTGTGATACCTGCGGCTTTCAGCCATTTCTTCAACGGTTCCTGCGTCATTGAACGGTTGAATCCCTTGAAAACAATTCCTTTGTCACGTTCACCGCACAATGCCAGCATCTCCGGACTGAGAGGATGGATTGATTCTTTCTGTGTTTTCTGAATACGGATGAACATAGCCATCTCGCCATCGGCATCCGGTCGTATGTCCTCCCACCGCAATTTGAGTATGTCGCTTATTCGCAACCCGGTAAGGATAGAGAATAGCGAGGCCGCTTTCAGTATCGGTTTCTCGCATGGCGTGGCGGCAAGGATCTTCACTTCATCAGCCGTGAGAAAATTTTTCTTGACCTCCTCATATTCGATATCCTCAATGAAGTCGTTTAGATTCTCTTTCAGTAACCGTTCCTTGTATGCCTCTTTCAGCAGAGCGCGGAATGTTGACCAGTATCCGGCGGCAGAATTGCGTGTGATGGTCAGTTTAGGGTGGCGGAGCTGTTTGGCTGTCAGCAGATACTCA
>Ga0137306_102304_pt1 | contig 16419 bp, 16 predicted proteins | sample Inofroosms_March_FD_97187 | JGI IMG/M metagenome (GOLD analysis project Ga0137306, IMG submission 97187) | Mouse cecal microbial communities from Vienna, Austria - N-Acetylneuraminic and N-Acetylglucosamine D2O microcosms_March | ecosystem: Host-associated > Mammals > Digestive system > Large...
ATATACTCTATTCATAAACAAAGATTAAATCCTTAATCCTTTTTGAACCCGAATTTCTAAAGAAAAGAGAACCCTGTGTTGCCCATCACAACACAGGGATTTTTCTTTTTTTGCTTAGGTAAATAATAAGTTTAGTTACATATTCCATTAAGTATTTATTGGCTTTTAAGAAATGGATAAAGGTTCTATAAGAAACATGGTGACTGTAGCAATCGCGATCGACCTGCCGTCTTCGGTGGTAACATTGACTTGAATAACAACCGTGCGGCGCCCCTTATGAATCGCGTTGCCTTCCACATATAAAGTGCCGGTTTGGATCGTTTTGAGGAAACTGATATTGGCCTGCTGGGTTACATTGGCAAATTCGTAGGCATATGTGGACATTCCCGCTACCATATCGCATAGAGAGAAAATAAAACCGCCATGTAGATTTCCATAAAAATTTAGGGCATCTTCCATAATTTTGATCCGAATACGGGTGTGTCCAGGGGAAATTTCTAATAGCTCTGCTTTTTCTAAGCCGCCCAAGGCTTTTATGTGCTTCATAATACCGTTCATAACTTCCGGCTTAATATTCTGTTTTGTATCCATAAAAATACCTCCATTATGAAAAATGAACAGATAATTTATAAAAACTATAATACTATAGCATAATTTGATGATAGACTCAATGATAACATCTAATATATATATAAAAACTATCAATTATAAATAAATAGATTGGCAGGAACGATTGGATATTTGCGACTATTGACAGTATAATAACAAACATAAACAACAAAGCAATAATAAAAATAAATATGATTCAAAAAAAGGAGGAACCACATATGAGCAAGTTGACAAAGGAGCAATTCCAGGCTTACTTAAAGCAAATTCGTGAATTGGCAGAGGGACCGCTGGAGGAGATCCAGAAAGAAGTTGAAGTTACTAATAAGTTCCCTCAGGAGTTTTACGATCTGGCTATTGCGAATGACCTGTATCGTTGCTCTCTTCCAGAAGAGTATGGCGGCTGGGGCTTAAGTGAACTTGAGATTCTGCAGGTGCAGGAAGAGTTCTCTAGAGGACCGGGCGGAATGCGTATGCATCTGCATTATGCAATGGATTTGAACTGGAGAATTCTTGATGATTACGGCAGCAAGGAACTGAAGGATGAATACATGAGCAAATTCCAGGATAAATCCGTATTTACCTGCTTTGCTTTGACTGAGGCTACCGGTGGAACTGGTGCAGACTTACATACCACTGCTGTGAAAGATGGCGACTATTATGTGCTGAATGGTGAGAAAACTCTGATTTCTCATACGGATTGCTGTGAATTTGCCTATGTAATCGCTGTGACAAACCCGGATTCTCACAAGGATGACAGATTGTCTGCATTCTTTGTACCGTTGGATGCTCCTGGATTTGAAGTGATCAATATGCCGCATATGATGGGTTGCCGCGGTGCTGGCCATGGCGATTTGAAGTTTACCAATTGCAAGATTGACAAAAAGTATCTGTTGGGAAGAGAAGGTCAAGGTCTTGAAATCGCTATGCATTCTCTGTCTGTATCCCGTGCTCATATCGCAGCCAGCAATCTGGGAATGTCTCAGAGAATGTTAGAGCTGTCTCTGCAGTATGCTGCGGATCGTGTAACCTTTGGCAAGCCGATCGGAACTCGTCAGGCTATTCGCTGCAAGATTGCTGACATGTCTATGATGGTTCATGCTCTGCGTTGCATGGTTTATGATTTTGCAAAATCTTATGAAGAGGATCCGACTGGTGAGTACATTGAAGAGAAGGCAGCTATGTGTAAGCTGTATAGCATTGATACTACCAGAAAGGTCAGCGACGAGATGCTGGAGATCTTCGGTGGCGTAGGTTATTTCGAGGATTGCAAGTATGGTCCTGTAGAGCGTCTGTACCGTGACTGCCGCGCAATGTGGCTTGAGGAAGGAGCTCCGACTGTTCAGAGAATCACCATTTCCAGAAACACCATCAAACACGGCGCCAAGATGGAATATGTCCTGTAATTGAGCAGTGCAAAAATCAAGTCAGAAGCAGGTTCGTTGGGAGCTTGCTCACAAAAGGACCTGTTTTTGATTTGATTTTTATAGGGCGAAGCCCGTGGCATCGACATGAAGCAAAGCGGAATGGAGGTGAAGCACTGCGGGTGGGCCGATAGATTCAAGAATCCCTTAGAAGCAGGTTCGTTGGGAGCTTGCTCACAAAAGGACCTGTTTTTGATTTGATTTTTATAGGGCGAAGCCCGTGGCACCGACATGAAGCAAAGCGGAATGGAGGTGAAGCACTGCGGGTGGGCCGATAGATTTAAGCTAGGTTTTCATTGATATCAATCATTCAGACAAACGAGGTCATCAGGTTCGGGCCGGACCTGATGACCTTACTGCTATTTTAGTTAAGAAAGAATTATCGGGAAAAGATTTATCAAAATAAATGGAGGAAATTGACCGTGAAACCATTACAGGGAGTAAAAGTAGTAGATTTGACCACTTATTTGGCAGCACCAACTACCGGACGTGTACTGGGCGAATGGGGAGCTGACGTGGTAAAGATTGAATCAGCCAAAGGCGATCCGGCCAGAACGCAGGGCGCCGTATTTAATATGCCGTTTACCGACGACGAGAATCTGGCGTTTGATGTAGCCAATATGAATAAAAAGTTTATCACTTTGAATTTGAAAGATCCTAAGGGTCTTGAGATTGCCTATAAATTGCTGGCGGAAGCAGACGTATTCTTGACCAACACCAGAACCAAATCTTTGACAAAGCTGGGTCTGGACTATGATACTCTGAAAGAGAAATTCCCCAAACTGATTTTTGCACAGGTACTTGGCTACGGTGAGAAAGGCCCAGAGAAAGATACGGCAGGCTTTGACGTAACCTGTTACATGGCAAGAGGCGGTGTGTTTGGAACCACAGTAAACCGTGGCGATGCGCCGATGATCCCGACTAACGGTTTTGGAGATTTCCAGGTGTCTCTGGCATTGGCTTCTGGTATTTGTGCTTCGTTGTATGCCCGTGAGAAGAGCGGCCAGGGCGATAAGATTACTATCAGTCTGCATCATTCCGCAGTATATGCCCTGAGCACAGGTCTGATTTCTGCGCAGTATGGCAATCAATATCCGAAGAACAGAAAAGAAGTTCCGAATCCGTTCAACAATGTGTTCCGCACCAAGGACGGCAAATGGCTGGTGCTGTGCTGTCCGGAATATGACAGAGATTATGAAAAGATCATGACTCTTCTGGGAAGAGAAGATATGATCGGGAATGAAAAATATATCCATTGTGCAGAGGTTAACAACAATAAGCTGAACTCCGAAGTAACGGATATTTTGGATGCTGCGATGGCGAACTTTACCAGAGATGAGTTGATGCAGAAATTCAAAGCCAATGATTTGGCTTGTGAAGCTGCTTATGAACCTTTAGATATTTATAAGGATGAACAAGCACATGCAAATAACGTATTGGCAAAGATTCCCTATCCGTCTGGTGAAAAATTCATGCCTACCAATCCGGTGAATTTTGCTTCTATGGGTAATCCCGAGTATGTAATCGGTGGATCTCAGGGGGCTCATACGGTTGAGTTGATGAAACATTTGGGCTATTCCGATGCTGAGATTGAGGAAGCACTGGCCAGTGGCGCTGCTACCGGAGAGACGAAGCTTAGAAAGCTGTAACCCATTGATTTAGAAGCAGCAGTAATTCCTGGAGGGTATGGAGAATTATCATTTGCCGGCTTGCCAGTGAGATGGTAATAGAAAGGGATTGCTGCTGCCTTACGAATATATTAAGGAAAGGTGAGACGATATGAGTTTACTTTACACCGACGAGCAGAAAGAATTGCTTGCTATGGTCCGCGAGATGGCGGAAAACGAAATCAAGCCTTATGTTCAGGAAGCAGATGAAAAAGGTGAGTGTCCGAGAGAATTGTTTGATTGGGGTTTCAAGATGGGACTTCATATGCTGGAGATTCCGGAAGAATATGGCGGTACGGGACTGAGCTATGAAACCACGGCCATGATTTTTGAGGAATTGGCAAAAGTGGACGCTGGTTATGCCATCAGCTTTGTTACCTCCTTTGTAGCTTTAAGAAATGTGATTCTGGCTGGTACTCCTGAGCAGGGAAAATACTTTGCTGATGTGGTGAAACCAGGCAGATTTGCGGCGTTTGCTCTGACAGAGCCGAATGCTGGATCGGATCCGGGCGCTATGCGTGCAACGGCAGTAAAAGATGGCGATGATTATATTTTGAATGGAAATAAGACTTTTATCACTAATGGTGCACTGGCTTCCATCATGGTTGGATTTTTCAAAACTAGTCCGGAGAAAGGAAACCGTGGTATTTCTGCGTTTATTGTGGATGCGGATGCACCAGGCATTACTATCGGAAAACATGAGAATAAGATGGGACTGCGTCTTTCAAATACCACAGATGTCACTTTTGAGAATGTGCGGGTAAAGGCATCTGCTATGTTGGGGGAAGAAGGCAGTGGCTTTAAGCTGGCATTAAACGCATTGAATCTGTCGCGGGCATTTGTGGCAACTATGGCTGTTGGTATCATGCAGCGTGCTCTGGATGAATCCGTTAAATATGCCAAAGAGAGAAAACAATTTGGCGAGCCGATTATCAATTTCCAGATGGTTCAACAGATGTTAGCCGATATGGCGATTAAGATTGAGGCTTCCCGTTGCCTGGTGAACAATACCATGCGGATGATGGATAATGGCAGCCTGGTACGGAAAGAAGGTTCTATCACGAAGACATTCGTATCGGATTGTGCGCAGGAAGTAACTTCCAATGCTGTACAGATCTTTGGTGGGTATGGTTACAGCAAAGAATATCCGGTTGAGAAGCTGATGCGTGACTGTAAGGTGTTCCAGATCTTCGAGGGTGCAAATCAGGTGCAGAGAATGACGATTGCCGGCGAATTGAATCGGGAATATAAATAAGACCATCGAGAAGGAGGAAGCAAGATGAACATTGTTGTTTGTATTAAGCAGGTTCCGGATACGACAGAGATTAAGATCGATCCGGTGAAAAATACATTGATCCGTCAGGGTGTTCCCAGTATTATGAATCCCTTTGACAAAAATGCGTTGGAGACGGCGTTGCAGCTGAAGGATGCTTACGGCGGTAAAGTGGTGGCAATTGCTATGGGACCACAGCAGGCAAAAGCGGTACTGCGCGAGGCCATCTCTATGGGAGCAGATGAAGGATATCTAGTGACTGACCGTGCATTTGGCGGTTCTGATACTTATGCAACCAGCTACATTCTCTCACAAGCCATCGAAAAATTAGGACCGTTTGATGTGATCTTAGGTGGCAAACAGGCTATCGATGGCGATACAGGCCAGACAGCACCCAGCATTGCTGAGCATTTGGGGGCAACTCGTCTGACCTATGTGCTGGATATGAAAGTAGAAGGCGACAAGGTGATTGCCCGCCGTCAGGTAGAGGAAGGGATTGAGGTAATTGAGACAAAATTCCCGGTTCTTTGTACAGCTACTAAGGAGAGCAACAAACCGCGTTATGCCACGGTAAGTCGGAAACTGTATTCCCTGCGCTGTGATATTCCGGAATTGACCATCGCCGATTTCCCGAACATCGATACCACTAAGATCGGTCTCAAAGGTTCTCCCACTAAGGTAAAAGCAACCTTTACCCCCAAGAGAACCGCAACCGGTGTCAACATCGAGGGGAATAGCCCAGCAGAGATAGCTGGCTCCCTGATCGATAAACTGGCAGAAGCCAAAGTACTGTAAGGAGGTTAAGACCATGAGCTTTGAGACATGTAAAGACGTATGGGTATTTATCGAATGCTTCCAGGGTGAGCCAAAAAGTGTAGGGCTGGAACTGCTGGGACAGGGAAGAAAGCTGGCCGATGGATTAAAGCAGCAGCTTTGTGCTGTTGTCATCGGAAAAGATGTGGATGCCGCTGTGAAAGCAGCAGCTGCATATGGTGCGGAGAAGGTATATGTAGTAAAAGGCGACGAATATGAGAACTACAGTGCCGATGCTTACGGTCATGCATTTTTAAAGTTGTGCGAGAAGTACGATCCCAATACCATACTGGTGGGTGCTACGGTTAATGGCCGTGATCTGGGCTCTAAGCTGGCAGTTAGCTTGCATACGGGTTTAACAGCGGATTGTACAGCACTGAGCGTAGAAGAAGAAAGCGGTAATGTAGTGTGGGAACGTCCAGCGTTTGGCGGTAATCTGTATGCACAAATCTTGTGTAGTGAGACCCGTCCTCAGATGGGAACCTGCCGTCCTGGTGCCTTCAAAAAAGGTCAGCCGAATCCGGACAATAAGCCAGAGATCATTGAGGAAGCGATTCCTACTCCGGCAGAACAGATTCGCACCAAGGTAGTTGAATTTATTAAGGCAGCTGAGGATCAGGGAATGCGTCTGGATGAGGCAGATGTGATTGTATCTGGTGGCCGGGCAATGAAAAATGCAGAGAACTTTGCGGTTCTGCAGGAGTTGGCTGATGTGTTAGGCGGAACGGTTGGCTGCTCCCGGGCAGCAGTAGATGCCGGCTGGATGCCGCAGTCTCGTCAGGTAGGCCAAACGGGCTCCACGGTTTCTCCGAAGATTTATTTTGCGTGTGGTATTTCTGGCGCGGTTCAGCATGTGGCTGGTATGAGCGAGTCTGGAACGATCGTGGCGATCAATAAGGACGATACAGCGCCGATCTTTGAAGTGGCGGATTATTGTATTGTAGGAGATCTATTTGAGGTAGTTCCGGCATTGGTGAAAGAGCTGAAAGCGAGACAGCAGGCATAAATTTGTCTGTACTGTCAGACAGCTAATCGGCATAACGACAGGAGATCGATTATGTTCGAAGAAAGAAAGATTAGTGAGAAACAAAGAGAAGAATATCGCAGGCTGGGGTATTGGAACGATCAAACACTGCTGGATTGTTGGGAAGCGACCGTTGAGAAATTTCCGGAACGGGAATATGTGGTAGATGACCGGGGATTTCGTTATACTTACCGGCAGATGGACGAAGCGGCGGCAAGGGTGGCGGCATTCCTGGTGAAAACCGGAGTTCGCCCCCGGGACACCGTGTCGTATCAGCTGCCAATCTGGAGTGAATTTGCCATGCTGACCATCGCCTGCTTTAAGGCAGGAGCAGTGGCCCATCCGATTGCTATGTCCTATGAGGAAAAGGAATTGGTTCGGAGTATGAATGTAACAGAATCGAGAGTATATTTTGGACCGACCTTTTTCTATAAAACAGATTATGAGAATCGGATTCTGACAGTGAGAGAGCAGATTCCGACGTTGAAAGAAATCGTTCTTTTAGATTATACCAGGGAGCGACAACACGATCTGCCAGTTTTGAGGGAGATTTTGGAGACTTATGAGCCTCTGAAAAAGGAAGATTGTGTCCATACACTGACCGGGGAGGATGTGGCAGTGATTCTGTGCACATCAGGAACCACTGGGGGGACGAAGGGCGTAATGTTGACTCACGATAATGTTCGTTACAGTGAGGATACATTTAATCGGGAGCTGAAGCTGACAGAGAAGGACATTATGTTTATGCCGGCTCCGCTTCATCACGCCACGGGATTTCATCATGCAGTGATCGCTACCATGCTTCATGGGGCTAAGTTGGTATTGCAGCAGAAATATCACTGCCGGGCGGCAATCGATCTGATGAATCTGGAAAAATGCACTTATTCTATGGGAGCGACTCCTTTTATTTATGATATTCTGCGAGAGCTAGATACCAATGGTGGAGCTTTGCCACATTTGAAATTTTATTTGTGTGGAGGAGCTCCGGTACCAGGCTATATGGTACAACGAGCATGGAAGTTTGGAATTCTGCTGTGTGAGGTGTATGGTTCTACAGAAAGCGTTCCTCATGTATTTGTACGTCCGGAGGAGGCGCTGGCTCTTAACGGAACCACCTCAGGAAGAGCGATGACAGGCATTGAGGTGAAGGTGGTCGATGATGATGGCAATGAGGTGCCGCCAGGAACACCAGGAGAGGAATTATCCCGGGGTCCCAATGTATTTGTGGGATATTTGAAGGCGCGGGAGATCACCGACGGCGTGTTGGACGATGACGGATGGTTTCATAGCGGGGACTTGTGTGTGATGGACGAAACGGGTAACATTCACATTATTGGCAGGAAGAAAGATATGATCGTTCGCGGGGGAGAGAATCTGAATTCCAATGAAATCAATGATGCGCTAGAGGGATGCCCGGGGATTGGTGATCACACGATCATTGGAATGCCGGATGATCGGCTCGGAGAACGGATCTGTGCTTTTGTAGTACCACTTCCAGGAGGAGAGAATCTATGTCTGGAAGATATAATTACTTATTTGAAGAAGAAGAACGTGCCCAAAAGGTTTTGGCCGGAACGGTTAGAACTGATTGACAGGATTCCTCACACAGGCAGCGGAAAAGTAAAAAAATATTTGTTGCGTGAGGAATTAAAAACAAGGATGAAGGGATGATTGTTCATGATTGAACAGAAATTTGGCCCCAGAAGATGTCGCGATACCAGAAAACCGCTGGCGAATCAGTGCCCGGAGGTTGTATTTTATCGTTGCATGGAGTGCGGCGCTTTGTTTCCAGTGACGGGAGGTAAGGCATTGGAGGAAAAAGAGCTGATCTGCTGTGGCCAGAAGGCCAGCCGGTTAAAGCCGACAGATGCGGATGCGATCCGTGATTCGCTTCAGGTAACTTATCAAATTACCGGCGGATATAACGACAATGCGGTTCGCGTATCCTGGAAATGTGCATCCCCGAAAAATCATCCGGAATGGATTTACTTAAAAACATTTACCGGCGGGTATTTGAAATATGTGACATCAGAAAAACGCCCGCCGATGGTGTTTGCACTGGCAGACACGGATGCTTTTGCTTATTGCGATGAAGATCCGTGTCTGGAATGTGTGTTCCGGTGCAAAAGGGGATTTGTTATTTATGTATTTGATGAGAGGGCAGGATTGATAGAGATTCCTTTGGACAAAATGAATGCCCAGTGGCAATCCGGAGCAAAAAACGAGAGTTAAAAGGGCGTTTTTTTACTCTTGATTGTTAAGAAAATGACAAAAAGTATAGAAAAAACCTATGAATTTGGGAATTACCAGAGAGGGGTAAATGATATGGAAAATTCAGCAACAAATCCAGCCAATCGAGTTGATTGGCGAACAGTGCTTGTGTTTGTATCGATTGCTTTCAGCTCCCAATGCGGAGGCGGTTTCGCATCTGGTTCCACCCCATGGACGTATTTCTTCCGGAATACTGGCTTTTACGGGATGCTTCCAGTGGTGACACAGCCGTATTTCTGCTTGTTTATGCCCTTTGCCGTGGCAGCTATCAATTGTTTTACTATTTATTTCTTTATGAAATTTGCTATGGATTTTCGTACTTTTGATTATAGTAATTTTTTGGCAAAATATGGATCCCGTTTTTGTGGAGGGATTTTTGCAAGGCCAATGCAATATATTTATGAGTTCAATTTTAACTGGTTGTTGATTGTATGTATGGCGCTGGCATATTCTACCTCAGGTTCTGCGTTACAAGAGTTGACCGGTATTCCGTATCTGGCATCCACGTTGATTATTGGGGTGATTATGTTTGTCCTCTGTATGAAAGGGACGGACTTGGTGCGTAAAAATGCGGTATTTATGAGCGCGGTAATTTTCATTGCCTTGGTTGCCGTCCATATTCCAAATATTATTTTTAATGTGGTATCAGGAAGGCTGAGCAATGAGATGGGAATTATGTCTCAACTGCTCAACGATGACATTGCGGCAGGAGCGGGAAGTTTCGTTAAGTATTTGCTGGTAGCTTTCTGTTGGGCTTATATCTTTTCTGGACAAAATCTGGCTGGTTTTGGCGCATATGTGAATCATGCACAGCTGTTTACCAACAAAAAGACTTTGCGTTGGGCCGTGGTATTATCGGTGATTGCCAACTGGGCATTTTTGGAGATGAATGTAATTAATCTGGCGTCCAACTATTCGGCTGTATACGATGGGTGGGCAAACGGAAGAGCAGTTTATACCATTCTGGTAGTTCAGAACGGATTTGGTTCTGGCGCTATTAAAGCAATATTATTGACATTGATTACCATTGCTATCTTTTTTGCTACCATTTCTACAGCTATCAATTACGCACAAGGATTTAATGATCGGATTTTGAACTGGTATCAGAAAATGAAAAATGAAGATCCAAAGGTATCGGCTGAAAAACGCAACAAGCGAGGAGCCGTTCTGACATTGCTTTATGTTATCCTGACATGGGCAGTATCACAGATGGGACTTACAGCGCTAGTGTCTAAGGGTCTGACTTTTGCTTCGATCATTACCTTGTTTACGTTGATTATTCCGACAATCCTGAACGTCGTTATCAAATGGCCAGATGCCGATTATGCACATCTGAAAAAGGAAAAGTAGGCAGAATCAAAGAGGCAAAGCTTGAATAGGAAATATAATTATTATACAAGGAGGATATGATATGTTATCGGGAATTGGTTTGATTATTGCCGTGGCCCTGCTGATTTTTATGATTATAAAGGGTGTGGATATGATCACGGCATCCGTGATTACAGCTGCCATTATTCTGGTTACCAGTGGATTGAATTTCTGGGAAGGACTTCTGACCACCTTTTCTGAAGGAGCAGGAAGCTTTTGTACCCAGTGGTTTTTAATTTTAGCATTGGGAGGTATCTTTGGAGAACTGGTAAATCAGACAGGACTGGCGACAAAGATTGCCAAATCTCTTTCCAATGCTCTGGGGGCAAAGAGAGTCGGTTTGATTATGATGATTTGTACATTCTTCATTACAATGCTGGGAATTAATGGTTACATCATGGTATTTGTGTTGTATCCTATTGCTGACAACTTGCTTCGGGAAAATAAAATGGATCGCCGGCTTCTGCCATTCTTGATGATCTGCGGCGGAGCGAATGCTAACGGTTTTGCATTTTCCATGGATATTTGTAATGTGCTTCCAAGTAATTTCTTTGGAACTTCTCTGGGAGTTGCTCCAGGGCTGGCAGTTGTATTCTCGGTAATTACTTGTACTTGGTATGTACTGTACTTTAATTATGCTCAGAAGAAGAGTATGACAAAACATTCAGAAAAAGAGCTTCTGGATATGTATAAATCCGAAAATAAAATCATGAAGGATGAGGAACTTCCGGGACTTTTGATTTCTCTGCTTCCCTTTATTTTGGTGTTGGCAGTGGTTGTGGCAACTACCAGTATGGGAACTTCCACCAGCTTGACCGCCGCTTTGCTAGTCGGTGTAATGGTGATTATTGTTACTCAGTTTAAAAAGATCAAGAATTTGAAGACTTCTGTAAAAAGTGGCGCCAATTCTGGCTTGGGCACCATGCTTACCGTGGCGGCAGTTATCGGTCTTTCACGGGTATTGACACAGGCTCCGGCATTTGCGGCTGTACAGCAGTTTGTATTGGGCATCAGTCTGCCAATCTATTTAAAGACCTGGTTGGGAACTATGATTTGTGGTGCATTAACTGGTTCTGCAATTTCTGCTGAGACGTTGTTCTTGGAGAGCTTTGGTAAAGCATTTTTGGATATGGGAGCGAATGTAAACGCTCTGCACAGAATCGTGGTAGAAGCAGGTATCACTTTGAATAAGTTGCCAAATGCTTCCCCAGTGGTTATGGAAACTTCTGTTTGTGAATGTACGCTGGCAGAGAGCTATAAGCATGTGGTGCTCGGATCTACGATTCCATGTATTATCGCTGGCTTTATCATCTCTATGATGGCGACGATGGGAATTATATTCTAACATTGCTTGATTATTTGTGCCGTACAGGCTTTTGGATTGTCCGAAAGCCTGTTTGACGTAGTAGTGGAATACATGTGGAGGAAAAACATGAACTTATCACAGCTTTATTATTTTAAAAAGCTGGCGGAACTGCAACATTACACCAAAGCTGCAAAGGAATTGTATATCAGTCAACCCAGTCTCAGCGATTCGATGTCATCCTTGGAAAAAGAGCTTGGAGTGACCTTGTTTCAAAAAGAAGGACGAACGACTCGTCTGACCAAGTATGGAAGTGAATTTTATGAACATGTAACGGCTGCTTTAAGGGAACTGGAGCATGGGATTGCGCTTGTTAAAAGACATTCTGGACAGATTGGCGGAACCGTGGATGTTGGCTGTATTCCAACGTTGCTGGGAGACTATCTGGCAGCGGCGATCAACAACTACTCAACATTTCATAATCCAATGACAAAATTTTCAGTTTATCAGGGCGTGACATTGGATATTATTCCTCGGGTAAAAACGGGGCAATATGATTTGGGTTTTTGTTCTATGGTGGAAAATGAACCAGATCTGGTATTTGTACCAATCACAACGCAGGAATTGATTATTGTGGTGAATAAAGAACATCCCTTGGCAAGACAAAAAGGAGTATATCTGAAGGAATTAAAGCCGTATTTGATCACAACTTACCGCTTGGATATTCCGATTGGTCAGGTGGTGAAAAAGCAATTGAAACCAAACTTGATTGAAGCTTCTTATCTCTACGACAGTGAGATCACCATATGTGGTCTGGTATCCCGAAAACCTATGGTAGGATTGGTGGCAAGGACGCCATATCAGAAACAATTTGATAATCTGGTGGAATTGGAACTTTTAGATGTGCCAAAGGATGCCAGATTAGTTTATATGGTGTATAGTAAGAAAAATTTTATCACCTCGGCAGTAGAAGCTTTTGCCGATTATATGGTTGCGAATGAAATGAATCTGCCATGAAAAAGGTTGCGAGGCTTTTGGGAGCATGATATGATAATTTTATTGGATAAAAGGAGGATATAATAATGGCGATTAATGGACATACAAGATTATTGGCTTTGATTGGAAGTCCGGTGGGGCATTCAGGATCCCCAGCAATGCAAAATTATAGTTGTGAGAGAACCGGAGTGGACGGCGCTTATTTAGCATTTGACATTAAAGAGGAGCAGACAAAAGAAGCTTTTGATGCATTACGGTTGTTGAATGTGCAGGGATTCAATGTGACTATGCCTTGTAAAACGGCGGCAGCGGCTTGCTGCGATAAGCTTTCAAGAGCAGCAGAGCTGATCGGAGCGGTCAATACGGTAGTGAATGAAAATGGTAAAATGGTGGGATATATCACGGACGGCCAGGGCTGGGTGCGCAACTGTCGAGAGAACGGCGTGGAGATCACGGGAAAGAAGATGACGATTGTAGGATCTGGTGGTGCTGCCACGGCAATAGAGATTACAGCAGCGCTGGAGGGAATCCGGGAACTTGCCATTTTTGCAATTAAAGATTCTTTTTTTGTCAATGCAGAAGCTACTGTGGAGAAAATTCGTACTCATGTGCCGGGATGCACTGTAAACTTATATGATCTGGCTGACAAAGAGAAATTTTATCAGGAAATTGCTGACAGTGATATTTTTACGAATGGAACTCGTGTGGGAATGAAGCCTATGGAAGATGAAAGCCTGATTGAAGATAAAAGTGCGTTCCGAAAGGATCTGGTAGTGACGGATGTTGTATATAATCCCCGGGAGACACGCATGATTAAAGAGGCAAAAGAAGCCGGCTGTAAAGTGATTCCTGGAGTTGGTATGCTGTTATGGCAGGGAGCCGAAGGATTTAAGCTGTTTACTGGTAATGAGATGCCGGCTGCGGAAGTGATGGAAAAATTCTTTAAGGATTAAAGCTTTATTTCGTTATTTCCGAGGATACGTCGTGAAGAGAACGTACCTCTGAAACTGTCAAACCTACCCTCAGAGAAGAAAGGGATACACGTCCAAAGAGCCGTCTGTTGGTGGCTGCGGTGTGTATCCCCTTCTTCTCTGAGGGAAACTAATTAGCAGATATGATTTTCCAAGAAGCAATTGGATAAACAAAATCGAAAAAAGTAAAAAGCATGTTGCAGTAGTGTCATAATTATGGTATTATTATGACATTATTATGGAAATAAAAAGGGAGGTGATAAGATGCCACAGATTATTCCTATCAAAGAGTTAAAAAACACTTCAGAGATATCTGAATTATGTCACAATACGAAAGGTCCAGTCTTTATTACAAAGAATGGATATGGAGATATGGTGATTATGAGTATGGAGATTTATGAAAGTATGATGAATCAGCTCGCGATGTATCAGAATTTGGAGTTATCTGAGAGGCAGGTTGAGGAAGGAAAGATGAAAGATGCCAGGAAGTCCCTGGCAGAGATGAGGACAAAGTATGGGTTATAAACTGATGATAACAGAGCAGGCGGAAGAATTGCTTGACAGTCTGGTATGTCATATCTTGTTTGAGCTCAAGAATGAGCCGGCCGCCCTTCTCCTTTTAGACGGGGTTCAGAAGATATATCACTGCCTGGAACAAAGCCTATTACCATTTCCGGTGAGTGGTGATGGGTATCTGTCAGACAAAGGTTATCGGGAAGCAATTGTGCCCGAGATGAATTATATGGTTGTATTTGATATGGTTGATCAGAGTATTATTATTTTAGGAATTTTTCACCGACAGGAGATTTTCGAATAAGCTTGTTGCGAAAAGATTGATTCAAAGGCAGTTCTGTCTTTTATCTGGCATATCGCCAAAATTTCAGAAATGATTACAAAAAATATTGTATTGTTGACAGGGATACCATTCAGAATATCAAGAAGATAATAATGAAGCGATAAAAAGGAGTTGACTTTTGACAAAGAATGTACTATGATGAAATCAGAAAAAGAACATTTGTTCGCACGGAGGTTGATATGAATAAGGATGATAAGTTAAAAGCATTAGATGCCGCCATTACACAGATAGAGAAGTCTTATGGGAAGGGCTCGATTATGAAGCTTGGGGACTCTCGCAAGAATATGAATGTAGAGACAGTTCCTACAGGGTCTCTCAGCCTGGATATTGCGTTGGGACTGGGCGGAGTACCGAAGGGGAGAGTGATTGAGATCTATGGACCGGAGTCTAGCGGTAAGACGACGGTTGCCCTCCATATGGTTTCGGAGGTACAAAAGCGGGGAGGAATTGCCGGCTTTATTGATGCGGAGCATGCCCTGGATCCCGTATATGCAAAGAATATTGGTGTAGATATAGATAATCTGTATATTTCTCAGCCCGATAATGGAGAGCAGGCATTGGAGATTACAGAGACTATGGTTCGTTCTGGCGCCGTTGATATCGTGATTGTAGATTCCGTGGCTGCTTTGGTACCCAAGGCAGAGATTGATGGAGAGATGGGAGATTCTCATGTGGGTTTGCAGGCGCGATTGATGTCACAGGCATTGCGGAAGCTGACGGGGGTGATCAGCAAGAGTAATTGTTGCGTGATTTTTATCAATCAGCTTCGGGAAAAAGTTGGTGTGATGTTTGGCAGTCCGGAAACCACTACCGGAGGTCGGGCTCTGAAGTTTTATGCTTCTGTACGTTTGGACGTGCGTCGGAAAGAAGCTCTCAAACAAGGGGGAGAAGTGATCGGCAACCATGTTTGCGTGAAAGTTGTGAAGAATAAGATTGCTCCGCCGTTTAAAGAGGCAGAGTTTGACATTATGTTTGGTCAGGGTATTTCTCGGGAAGGAGATATTCTGGATTTGGCAGTAAAGGAAAATATTATTGAAAAAAGTGGTGCCTGGTATGCTTATAAGGGATCAAAGATCGGCCAGGGACGTGAGAATGCGAAAAATTATCTGCGTGAGAACCCAGCTATCTGTGCCGAAGCAGAGTGTAAGGTAAGGGAACGCTATGGACTTCAGGGAGATGTCGTAGTATCAGCGGAGGCCGCAGCAACGTCGGCAGATTCGACATCGGCTAAGGAAGAGTCTGATAATGAATGATCGGAAAAGAAACTTAAAGACCGTTCGGGATTGTGCTCTTACCTTGTTAGAATACTGTGACCGAACGGAACAAGAGATGCGCAGAAAGCTGAAAGAGAGAGAATATACTCCAGAAGAGATTGAAAAAACGATTGTTTTTTTGAAAGAATATCATTATATTGATGATGACCGGTATTCGCAAAAATATATCCATACATATGCCGATCGCAAGAGTATCCGCCGGCTTCGCAGAGAACTAGAACAAAAAGGAGTATCTCGAGAGCGGATTGATGCAGCATTGGATGAGATTACCGTAGATGAAAGTATGCAAATCGCTGTTTGGATTCAGAAAAAGGGTTATATGCCAGGAGAGCATCTGGATCCGGACAAATACCGAAAGCTGATGGCCGGATTAGGAAGGCGAGGATATTCCTTTGACACAATTCGCCGAGTGATGGACGGAGATTGAGATTTCCACAGACGGCATCCCTTTGTCACAGGGGCAAACCCTTTGAAACCCCTTGATTATACTTGACATAGTGCACAAAACAGTTTAAAATTGAGATATTGTATTCATGTACAATGAAAACTAAATAAGGAGGTGCTCCTGTGTCA
>Ga0137306_102305_pt1 | contig 16416 bp, 14 predicted proteins | sample Inofroosms_March_FD_97187 | JGI IMG/M metagenome (GOLD analysis project Ga0137306, IMG submission 97187) | Mouse cecal microbial communities from Vienna, Austria - N-Acetylneuraminic and N-Acetylglucosamine D2O microcosms_March | ecosystem: Host-associated > Mammals > Digestive system > Large...
GACGGTTTCAGATTTGCCAATCCCGGCAGTATGCGTGTGTCGCTTACCGAAGCGATACAGGACAGTGCATCAGACCCGCGCAACGGTGTGATGATGAAAATGCTTGCGATGGTAAAATATGGCGAGCGGGCCGGCAGCGGTCTTCAGGGCATTTTCAAGACATGGCAGAGCGTATATCACTGTGCGCCCAAACTGGAAATGACTACCTCAGGCGGCGTTGACCGTACAATTCTTACCCTCGGTTTTGAGGGACACCAGCCCGATATAGAGGCGATGAAACTTCTTTATGACAACCCGGATGAACTTATTGAGGTAAGTGATACGCCGGAAAGTAAGGGAGAAAGTAAGGGAGAAACAAACTATATTACCAAAAACACAGGACAAAGTAAGGAACAAAGTAAGGGAGAAGGCATAAGTATCGAACCCAATCCCTTACATAGTAAGGGAGAAAGTAACAGAATAAGAGTTATCAGACTTTTATCAGACAATGGAAATCTCACGCTTCCTGAAATTGCAGATAAACTTCAGCTATCTCTTGGCGGAGTTGAAAAAATCGTAAGACAGTTAAAGAAGGAAGGCAAACTGTCACGAGAAGGTTCTACCAAAGCCGGGAAATGGATTGTGAAACTTGAAGATTAGTAGAATCTCGATAATGATTTTTAACACCGGAAGTGTTGGATAATCGATGAAAAATCAGTAATTTTGCTCTCAGTCATGTCCCACATGGCGTAAGAACATTGAAATCTGTAGGAGTAGAGATAGGGAACGCGCCCTGAACGCTCTCGGATTAAATGTCTGATTAACACGATACTTAATTTATAGTCCCATTGTCCAAGTGGGACCACTCCTTAAAAATCAAGCAGTTACGAAATAAATCGTAACTGCTTTTTCTTTTACTTTGAACACAAATCTGAACACAACTCCGGCGCAACTCATTTCGTGCGCCATTGACAGCCGCCATGTTCATGCCCTTGTGTTCAAATTCTGTGTTCAAACTATGCAATGATTTGGAGACCGTTTTTCTTCAATTTTATACTAAGCCATTCAGCGCATTTTCGCTCTCTTCTCACTGCAATTCCAAAGATTTTCAGTAATTTTGACTGAATTATGGAAATGACAATTGACGATATAAAGACATTGATTGCTTCGGATGAGTCGCGGACTCTGGAGCTGAAGAAGACTACCGGCGAACTTAAAGACGGTATGCATACGGCATGCGCGTTTCTCAATACTGAGGGCGGCTGGCTGATTTTCGGTGTCGCGCCTAAGTCGCTGAAGATAATCGGTCAGCAGGTGACCGATGACACACAAAGAGAGATTGCTCAGGCAATCGCAGGACTTCAACCAGCCGTGGATATGCGCCCGGATTATGTAGATGTACCTGATCATCCCGGTCATAAGTTGATTGTTATGCACTTCGATGGTTGGGTGTGGGGCGAGCGTCCGCATACTTTCCACGGATGTCCTTACTACAAGGTTGAGAGCACTACAAAGGTAATGCCGCAGGATATGTATGATGAGCGAATCAGAGCATTTGAGCCGAAAACATATTCATGGGAACTACGCCCTGCAGAGGGTGTCGCTCTCGCAGACCTGAATGAAAAGCATATCCGAGGTTGCATCCGGATGGGTGTGGAAGGTGGTCGAATTCCTGCGAGTGCATTGAGCGAACCGATTTCCGATACACTGTCGAAGTGGAAGTTGCTGAAGAATGGCATTCCGACTAACGGAGCCGCGATGCTGTTTTCTGACAAAGTTGATGAGTACGATAACTTCAAGATAAAAATGGCACGTTTCTTGGGTACAGACAAGAACGAGTTTATTGATGAGATGCGCGTAGAGGGTAATTTCTTTGACCTTCTTGATGCTGGGCTTGCCTTTTGCTTCAAGCATCTTAATCTCAGCGGCAAAATCACCAACCACAGTCTTCAGCGAGAGGAGAGACTTGAAATTCCCTATAAGGCTTTGAGAGAGGCGATCATCAATTCTCTTTGTCATCGTCAATGGGAGCGATATAATCTCTTGAATAGTATCGCAATTTATGACGACCGCGTTGAAATAGGAAATCCCGGCATATTCCCTTCTCAAATCACACCTGAAAATATAAAGGAGCCCCATGATTCATATCCCTACAATGTGAAGATGGCGGAGGTTCTCTACCGCTCCATGTGGTTGGAGAACTGGGGATCCGGAGCCAAACGGATCATCGAAGCCTGCCAGGAGCAGGGCGTCGAGGAACCCACATGGCGTTGGGACGGAGGTTTCGTTTATGTATCATTCAAACGACCGGCCAAGCACTGCTCAAGCACCGCTCAAGTGCCTTCCAAGGAAGATGACAAACCGCTCAACTACCGCCCAACTACCGCTCAACCACCGGCTAAGGACGACCTAAGGACGACCCAAGTACGACCCAAGTACGACCCAAGCACGACCCAAGTATCCCAATTGATTAAATTGATGGGTGAAGACTACATGTCTCTCAAAGATATAATGTTATTATTCAATTTAAATAGTGCCAAACGATTTAGAGAGAATTATATCACTCCTGCCCTATCTGATGGTGCCATCGAGCGACTTTATTCAGATCAGCCCAGGCACCCGAAACAGAAATATCGTCTGACCGAGGTCGCTAAAGAGTGGAAATCCGCTAACAAGAATTCATAAACATAGAAAAATGTCAACAAGGAATATAGATAAGGTAGATTTGCTTTTGTCGAAGCTTGATAAGACGCAAATTGCTGATTTCATCAGAAAAGAATGTTGCAACAGTAAACAGCTTCAAGATAGGTTTCTCGCGCTTGGAGCGGGGACGCTGTTTAAACCGGATTCGGCAAAATATGCTTCACGGGTTGAGGATTTGATAGAGGATTATTCGGACCGACATGGCTACATTGACTATCGTGCCACATTCGATTTCAACTGTGCGGTATCCCGCATTCTTGATGAAGCCGAAGATGCGATGAGAAAAGGGCAATGGGAGGTTGCAGTAGCCGTGCTCACGGGAGTTGCTTCAATTTCTGAGGATATTCTTAACAGTGGTGATGACAGTGCTGGAGAATTGGGCGCTATAGTTAGTGCTTGCTTTGAAAAATGGCATGAACTGTGCGCTAATGAGACACTGCCGGAAGATATTAAAGCTGAAATTTTTGAACTCGCGCTTTCCCGCTTCTTTGAAAAGGATCTGAAAGGTTGGGATTGGTGGTGGGATTGGATGGAAATGGCAATCTCACTTGCCGATACCTCGGAAAAACAGAGCAGGATAATCAAGGCTTTGGATGCAATCAAGCCAAATGGTGATAGCTGGAGTGCAAAACACAATGCCGAAACAGCTCAAAAATATAAGCTCGAAATAATGTCGAAGAGTGGCAGTCCGGAGGATCAAATCAAATTTATGTATGACAACGTATCTAACCCGGATTTTCGAAACAGGCTCATTCAAATGGCTTGGGACAAGGCTGACTATGACGAGGTGCTTAGACTTGCCGGAGATGGCGTAAATCATGACGCCAAGTATGCGGGACTTGTCAGCGATTGGCATAAATGGAAATATAAAGCCTATCACGAAATCGGAGACAAGGTCAATGAACTCCAGTTGGCCAGACATTTCTTTTTCAAGGGTGGCATATGGGGCGAAAAGGAATACTCTATGGAATCGATGTATTCCAGTCTTAAGACTCTTGTCTCTAAGGATGAATGGAAGAAATATGTAGAGACACTAATCAGCGAAGCGCAGGGCAAGAAGGATATCATACGTCTGCTTTATATATGCACACAAGAAAAGATGTGGCAGGAATATATGGACTATATTCGTAAGAATCCATCAATCTATAATATTGACGATGCGCCCAAAGAAGTTAAAAAACTATTCAAAGATGAAATAGTCAAACTGTATGCCGCTGCAGTCAGAAACGACTTTCAACGTGCATCTAATCGCGATTCTTACCGTGAAGGAGTCACATATTTAAGAAAGCTTATCAAATATGGAGGAACTAAGGAAGCTGAACAAATTGTGACAGAACAGAAATCGCGCACTCCACGCAGACCCGCTTTGATTGATGAGTTATCAAAACTTTAGATTTTGATAACTTTAACTATGTGACGGCACTAATATGACACCAGAATCCGTTATATTTGCAGTTGACAAGTGAGAGACTTGCGGGCAATCCGGTTTCTGCGGAGCAGAGCAATGAAAAGAGGTGCAATGCGCCTCAGGAGCGAATGTTGGAGATGCCGGAAGTGAGCAAGATAACTTTGATTTTTAATTATGACTTTTCCCGTATTATCGGGAACTTCAACGAGCGCATTTTTGCACTGGTCGAGAGTCCTGCCAACGAATCCACATTGGGACTGGTCGAGGTTATTGCCCGAATTGGCGAAAACCATCTGAAATATAATCGTTTGACATTCCTGCCAAGTGAGGTCTGCGGAATAATACGCATACTCCACACAACGAATATAAAGCAAATGAGCCATAACCACTACTGGCAACGACTCATCTTTATAATGGGTGCAGGGGGGTATCACGCCCCACGGCTCATTTTCGGATAGTGCGACTCAGAAAAATTTTTATTCTGAAAATTACAGTATCGCGACAACCTCGCGGATGCGGTAGTTGGTCTTAGTAGCGGGCATCTTTGATTACAATAGGTTTAATAGGGAGGGGAACGCTTTTCGATAAGAAATATAATCGAGATATGTTATGCTGTCATACCAAGTTTCTTCGCCATTTGTTGCAAAACAACATCCAAATTTTTTAACATAACTTATTCTCGCATTAGGTAGATACCACACATATTCAGGAGTCAAGTCGGTGTGGATTTCCGTATGTCGGTATTGGCGACCAACTTGTTCATAACGGGTGTATGTGTCAAACTCTATATTCGGCTGCCCGTATTTTGTCGATAATGAATTAATTCCAGCGTTTTTTAAGTTTACGACATTCGCTAAATATACTGAACGAATGTCGTCATTCCCATAATATATTGAGATGTATCCAATTACGTCATTACTATTTTTAACACAAAATTCGCGACTATTAGAAAAATGTGGTTGTGGAGTTATTTCAACACCTCCTATAGATAAGAGGCTATCTACAAACTCGGTTTCACTTATTCCTAACGGTATGCCCAGAACCTTTAAGTTTTCTGAATGTTGCCCCCATGCAATCATCGGGAGCAACACAAGCATTATTGCGATTAACTTTTTCATTTGTTGTAGTTTTTGGTTGTTATTTGGTTTATTCGTCAAGATACTTGTAGGCAGCTTTTACAATGGCAGAAAAGCCAAAGAGGAAAACCGAGGAAGCAATTATGCCAAGTCCATATTTCCAAGAGCCGTTTTCAATATTACCGAAAAGGCCGAGTATTCCTGCTATCAAGGAAAGCCATGCAATGATTTTGATAGCGGCAGGAACTATGAATGATTCGCTGCTATTCTCTCTATATCGCATACCTTGATATGGTTTGGAGTAATAATCGGTAAGAGGTGTTTTCTGTTCTCTTTCCATTGTCAGAATTAATTATACAATACTGTGCGCACTTGCCGATAAAACAAAAGCGAAGACTTTCGTCATACGCAGTCTTGGCTCACCACAAGCCATAATAATCCTACGAGAAAGTCCGCGCCGTATGGCACGCACTCACGGATTATTATTTTAGCTCGTTCTTTTGTCGAGGTGGTGATTCAGACTGCGATTGAGCTAATATGTAAGGGTGCAATACCCCAAAGGAATACTGCACCGCAAATTTAGTCATAATTCGCCGAATGGCAAAAGATTATACGCAGATTGTTTCGTTTGTTGCCAAAATTGTAGGCGTGGATAATAAAACTTCGATAAACCAGCAAAATCCAACGTTGCAAACTACGATAATTAGGCATTTTTGAGATGTGCGCACTACGATAAACCGGCATTCCGGTTGAAGAAGTTGGTCTATATCAACTTCATCATATCGGGTCTGGAGATTTTTAAGTCAAAAGGCATTAGAATATCCCTGGCACCGCTCGTTTCCCACTGGCAAGCAAGTTGAAAATCGTTGTTGATTAGACAATATCAGGAGCCACGACTCCGGCACGGTGAAAACATACAGTCTCATAATCGAATGAAATTTTTGTAATATTGAAATGCTAATAGAATTGTCCGGTCCCGGAAAGGCGAGTCTGTGATATGTCGACAACGCAGGAAGGAGGCACATCACTGTCTCGGCTCGTGAACTACTGACCAACGGAGAGTGGCGCAACGGCTCCAACAACGAAAGTTGGAGGCGGTGTAAGAACACGGAGTGGCTGAAATAGCAAGAGCAGGTACAGCGAAGCAACCCGCTCAGGCTATCAGACACTCGGTGTTTAGCCGACTCTTAAATTCTGGCAATGCCTCGCTTGCGACTGCCAAAGTCGAGCCGTCGCGCCTCTCGCAGTTCTGAATTGAATAATTCCGTCAGATTTGTAAGTATCTGATTCTTCGCAATCTGTATGTCAGGAAATTTTCGTAAATTTGCATTCATAATGATAGAAAACAGTTTGTACGACAGGAAGTCCTTACGGGCAATATATGGATCGAAAGCAGATTTTAAAGAAATTGCCAAAGATTGTGTTGCTTTTGCCAACGCTCAAGGCGGTGTGATTGATTTCGGAATAGAAGATAATGCTATTGTGCCGGATGCTACTCAACGCATACCTAAAGATTTACCTGTGAAACTTCGTAATCAGATAGCGGGAAAGACAGTTAATGTGTCTGCCAACACAGAGATAATACCCTCGGATAATGGTGGAGAGTTTCTGCGTCTTTATATTCATCGCAACACACACTCTTTAGCATCTACAAGCGATGGCCGTTTTTATATTCGGATTGGAGATACATCAAAGCCAGTGCTGGGAGATGAGTTTTTCAGGCTCGCCGGAGAAAAGGATTCCACAAAATGGGAAAATACAGCATCACAATGGACATGGCAGAAATGCGATAAAGATAAACTGCAAGACCTGTTGGCAAGAATTAATGATTCAGACCGAGTTTCTGAATTTGTAAAAGCCAAAGAGACAAAGGAGATTTTAGATTATTTCGGGCTCACCAAAGAGGATGGTGATGAGATGACAAACTTAGGTGTACTATTTATCGGAACCCAGCCTCAGCGTGGCAACCTTATCAACTCCCCGATAATGCAATGCATCAAATATGATGCCGATGGAGAGAAGGTGCAAAAATATCTTTGGGATGACTACACGATGAATCCGATTGAAATGATTGAAAGCCTTTGGAGCAGAGTCCCTGACTGGAAAGAAACAAATGAGATTGCCGATGGACTTTATCGCCGTAACATACTTGCCTACGATGAGAGAGTTATACGTGAACTGTGCGCTAATTCGCTTGTTCATAGCTCTTACACAGTGTCTGGAGACATATTCATCAATATATACCCCGACCGAGTTGAGTTCGTCAATCCGGGACAGTTGCCATTGGGAGTGACTGAAAACAATATCCTCCATAAGTCGGTAAAGCGAAATGAGCGTATGGCAAATCTATTCTTTGCTTTGCATCTTATGGAGCGCGAAGGTTCCGGGTATGACAAGATGTATGAAGTACAATTGACCAACGGTAAACGAGTGCCAAGAGTCGTAGAAGGAGAAGATTCGGTAACTGCTATTGTTGAACGACGTATTGTCAGCTATGAAGCAATCAAGGTTATGCAAACCGCTTCGCAGAAATTTACTCTAAAACAGAAACATATTATCTGTCTTGGCATAATTGCTCAGGCAGGAAGTATCTCCGGCTCAGAATTGATACATCAGCTTGAGTTAAAAGACAATGTAGCTCTACGCCCGTGGCTCCGTCCATTGCTTGACATGGGGTTGGTTGAAACCAATGACGGCAAAACAAAAAACGTAGAATACCGGGTCGTTTCTCAGCTACTTCGCGACAGTGACTTTAAAGGAAGGACGACCTTGAAGCGAATAGAACCTCATCGTTTGCGCGAACTGATTCTTGAAGACTTGAAACTTTTCGGGCCAACCTCTATAAAAGACCTCAATATAAGAATTGGGAAAGAAATTGGCATCCGTTCGATTCAACGGATTCTGAAAAATCTTATAGAAGATGAACTGGTCGTAAAGACAGGAGCGACAACTTCTTTACGTTATAATCTTGCGACAAAATAAGTCTAATAAACCACGCTATTATCGTAAATTTAATAATATTTGTTGCAATCTTGTCTTAAAACAAAATCAATAGGCTGTGTTTTAGCAATATAACTTGCGACAAACACAATCTAATAAAAGGTCTGACTTGCGACAAACGTATCAATCCATTTCCAAAGAATAAGATACCCCGGCATTGCAATGAGGTACAATGCTGAAAAATCGTAACCACCTGGATTTGTACTTGTAAATGTAAAGGTGTAAGAAATATTAATTTCGGTGATTTGTAAGTATACGGTAAAGCACGTATTGCACGATTTGGCAAAATGGCACGAACAAGCCCGAACGTTGCGGATGTTCGGGCTTCTTCAATGGCAGTTGCGCATGGATGCGCCCGAGCTCGCTTACGGCAAAACTCTCGCGATATTTTTACATAAAATCGAACTCGGTAAACGGCAACCTGGCCGTAATCTCAGATATTTTTCGTAACTTCACGAACATTTATTTTTAAGAATTACCCCCGAATAGGGGGTTCCTTGTAAAGTTACAAAATATATATAACTCTGCCAAATAATCAGTTAGCCATTAACTGAATATCCCTATGTATATATTCAGAAACAAAGACGGCAATACGGAAGTATTTGATGGGAATATTACTTCAATGGTCCGTGGAAACTCTCCGGTCTGCCCCTTCGCATTGTTGAATCATTATTGCCCATTTAGCACTCAAACTATGAAACAACAAGATACCACCAAAGAGCACTCATACCCTCAGTACATAAAAATAGAGGAGCATGTTAAAACAATGAAGCCTGTGTTGATTACACAGGCTTCATTGTTTTAATCAGATCACAACTGCAATCGAAACTATTTATATAGACCTTTAATAAAGGTACTTACCGGCAGCCAAAGAGAGACGTATCCATTATTCTCTTGAAATACTTTTGCATGGTTACGCAATCCGAAGTTCTTCATTTGATTGTAATTCCCCTCGAATTTTTCGACACCCTGCATTTCACAGATGGACTTAAGTCTATCTCTCTCAACGGGACATTTCCCATTCTGGCTCAATGTCATATATTCATCCAGAATTGTAGAGCATATCTGACCGGGTTTATATCTCCAGCCAAACACCTTCCTCCGGACCTTTTCAATCTCTATTTCTTCTCTATTGTTATTATATTCTTCCAATTCGAGGTTATGGTCATCCTCTGTAAAGTATTCATCCAGATTGCACTCCATATCCGAAAGAGGCACGGATTCGCTCACCATCTCACCCCACTCCTCAGGATAATAATCCGGACGTTCAGGTTCAGATTCTTCTTCCGGATACCAACCATACAGTTCAAACGCACGATACTTAAGTACATCTATAACCGAGGGGCAATGATCTGAAAGCGCCGCAACAACCTGCGGAATAAGAACCAGATTTGCCAACTGCGTATGATAACGTTCATCATAAGTAGTTCCAGGCCAAATATGACACGTAACGTAGTTTACAAACCCGGCATCTTTTGAAATCGCGTTCTTGATGGCTCGATTGGCATAAGTATTATCATCAATCCTTATACCATCAATTACTTGACCTTTTTGCTTTGGATATCCCCTTTTTACATCAGGATATACCGGAGCATTAGTAACCTTTCCTGGATCAACCCACATGGAGGTCTGGGCAATAAGGTCAATCAGCGGTTTTTCAAGCTCCTTAAACGCTTCTGACTTCAAAATCTCATCACCATCGAATAATTCTTGATATTTCATATTGATCTTTGTTTAATTGAATAAACATTTACTGCAATTTGTGTTATAAATCCATTTAAAGACATGTTTAAGTTAGGCTTACCGACCTATGTGTTTCCGACATCGGTTCAGATACAAATCCTTACCGTCCGGATGCCAGTAATCCGCCCGGCGCGCCCTCTTACGGTCATGTCTGATTAACCTGAATGAGCATTTAGCGTTATCTGTCTCATAAGAATCATATATGATGTCTGAATAACCGAAGTCGGTCAGTATGCCGATCCTATCGCCACTGCGCGTCATAAAGAAGATAGTAGGTGATTCTTCGGTTATCAGTTCATCCTCATAGATTTCATCGGCGATAGGAGGCATTACTGTCTCCAGTTTTATTAATCCGAATGTATGTTTATCGTTAATCTTTATACAAGGCGACAAGACCGACATGGCACCCCATTTCATCGTCGCTTTATCCTGTACGAAAAATAGGCTACGTCCCCATCGTTCCGGAACAATTGCGTTATACTGAAAATCAGTCATCATTATCGGCCGTATAGACAGAGACACCAATGCCCATGCTTCGCCATTTGAGACAGGAATAAAATCCGGCTTATTATTTATGGCATCGAATTGGGTAAATACATCTGCAAAACAGTTTGGCAACAACTGTTCACCCGTCGGTGAAATCAGCCCGACAAATTTATTATCACCCGTTTTTTCAGGACGCCAATCATATTGCGTTTCATAAAGCTCAAGTTTGCGATATTTACTCTTAGATTCTTTATCCTGACAAAAACAGAGTTTTCCTTCTTCAGCCTTTAACTGCAGATATTCTAACGTATCATCCCGTGTCGGTATAGCCAGCTTATTGGTATTTTGATAGCAGACATGCCAATAATTGAGATGTTCATAATAATCCTTTTGCCCGACATCGGTTGTTACCGGATATACAATACGTCCGTAAATGTTTTGATATCCCACGACTCAATTTTTAACGTTAAAAATGTCTATAACCGAAAACAGGCATTTAATTAAATCAGCAAGGGGGCGGGGGGTAGACATTTCATTCCTCTGCTGTTCAATACTTTAGAAGCTGTTTAAATGAGATTTTTAATTGACCGGAATAAGGGTTGTAATGCTGTCTTGGTTATCTAATGCTTTAAAATCTATCTCTCCCTTATAATTCACCGAGCCAATGACCTTTCCCCCATTTGTTAAAGAGAAACCGGAAAAATACACTACTCCATTTATGTTATCAATAGAGTGTTCAATTACCTGCACATCTGTCAGAGGATATTCATTAAATTGATTATCTTCAAAATTCAGATATTGTATTTTTTCCTGTCCGATTCCAAACCAGCCTTTTCCTTTAATTTTATCATGTGTAAAATAAACAGAAAAATCATTGGGCAAAACCACCGGATACATCTCATTGTTGTTTCCGGAGAATTCGTAGTATTGGGTTCCAATAGAAGGTGATTTACATCTAAATACAACGGATTGTCTTATGGGATTAAACATTACCAAGTCTTCAATCTTCACATCACCGGAGTTTATAAAAGGAAAATCCATCAACTCATAAGTCAACTCGGATGTACCGTCATGAATTCCTATATTGAACAATTGCGATTTCTCCGGGTTAAACAAAAAGAAAGAATCATTTAACACAAACATCTCTTGCCACCTATCCCTATTTTCATCCACCTGATAATACTTTCCGTCAGCAGTCCTTATTCGCCACATATTCATTGAGTCTGACCAATAGGCAACATTCCCCAATTGGTCAAATTCAACCTTGCTTATATCTACCTCTTCACCTTCTGCCTTTACAGGAATAATCTTTATTCTATCAGGATTGGAATAATCCATAATCAATATCTCCAAATCAGTCAGGATAAGATATTTCGTAGGAGACATTTCGTAACATTGTATAATATATTCACCATATATAGGTGATGACCACTGATTGTATACATTCCACAAGTATGATTTTCCTGTCTTTACGTCCAACAGACGTGTGCGATTAAGCTCTTCACACTTGGCATAAAGTTCTTTACCTTCCGGTTCCATGTAAATTTCATCAAAATCTCCGTTATAAAAATCTTGTGGATGAAATTCAGGGCGAACGAGCAGATGTTTGTTTGAGAGTCTTTTAAGATAAAAACCGACATCCAGAGGCATCCCATCTGCATCTTGAAGAACTACACGGTCTTCGTCATTATTGAATGTTAATTTAAAATAGCCATCCCCATTTGCATTGCTGCGGGATTGAACGGATGATTTTTGATATATCAGTTTTGCATCCGTTGTGTTCATCGTTAGAGATGTATTCAACATGCTGTTGAGTTTCTTATGGTCTACACTCCCATTGCTGCACGCAATAAATCCGACAAGCATTGCAGCTAAAAAGAATGTAGCTGCACACATTTTGAGAAATTTTTCCATCTGCACTAAATGCTTTTAGCCCTTCCCAGCCCACGAAGAAGATTTTACTTGGAATACGAAAAGCGTGAGGACTGCTAACTTATTTCAAGAGATGGGCGTCTGGAAATGCCTTGAACTAAAACAAGCAACAGTCTCCCACGCCATATGCATGACGAGAGAGTTGTCAACTCATTCCCGTTCGTAAGTTTTCCAGACTTTATCTCTGAGAATCAGTTAAACACTTTCGTGTATTCTTTATACCGCGATGTCTGCCGCATTTGCGACAACACAAAATTACGAAATATTCTCCACACGACCAACCCCAATGATCGGGAAACTGTTGCTTGCGCTTAAAAATCAGCTAATCAGGTAAGATTCCCCATTACCGAAGTCGCTCTTGCCTTGACATCCACTGCAATCAATGTCGCTTTTGCCTGCTGTCCTTCTAATGATTCATCCCAAGCAAATCCCCAACAAATGTCTATATCCGGAGACATGCATTTTATTAAATCAGTAAGTGCAGACATTTCATTCCCCTGCTGTTCAACACCTTTTGAAATCCATATATTGGAAAGCATTTTAGAAATACTTTCCATTCCTGCCGGCAATTTGCCGACCGCATCCTTAAAAGCATTCGCAATACACCCCTCACCCTCGGCATAACCTACTGCCACATAGTTATCAGCCTCAGTAGAGAGCGTACTTGTAATATCTATAATATCAACATTAATGACACCGCAAGTATTGATAATCCTATCAATCTCACCCGTATCGCCGATTATCTTATAGTTTCCGTAAGGGAACTTATAGGATTCATCATTTTGAATAGCCTCTTCTACTGCAAGGCTATCCAATAAAGTCTTGTCATCATTCATATATTCAATTCAAAAAAATTATAATATTTTTGCATGATATGAATAAAGATCACTTGTTCATATCATTTAAAAAATTGAAGTAACACTTCATATTGGAGATAGCATTTTTAACAGTTTTTCTTTTGGGCATACATTCTTGCCGGGACAAGACCTTGGAGTCGGTCTTCAATTCGAAGAAAGTTTCTACATGGTCAATTATATATTCAAGCATTTTATCTCGGCTTTCTTTTTTTGAGAACGAGATTGCTTCTGCAAAAGGATCAAAATCCATGTCGAATATTGGTCTGAACCATGCAACCGAGTTACGTAAAGAGGAAAGCACCTTAGTGGCATTTTCATAATCCATATTTAAACTATTCTCAAGCCACTCGACAAATTGGGTATCATGGGGTATACTGAAACTATTAGATTCAGCAGGATCTTTGGCGCCTGTTTTTTCTGCGATGAAAGAGCGATAGCACAGAAGAGCCCTCCTTGCCCTTTTATTGAACAGATTCGGCGCAAGTTCAAGATGATAATTCAGCTCATCAATGTATTTGTCGACCAGATCGACAGCAGATTCTTTGGTTATACCACTTCGCATAACGTTCTGAAGCTCCGTATAAAGGGAGAATCCGATAAAATCATAAAGATACACAACCGTATCTTCAAGTATATAAGCCAGTTTAGACGCATATTCGGGGGTAACATCTTTATGGATTTTAACCCACTCTTCAAACTAAACACTTACTTAACAGACAAATATTTTACGCCACTCTTTCCTCCAGTATAGACAATGCAATGTAGCTCACATGTATTATAAAATCAGATTTGGCTTCGGTATAGCCGTCCCTGTTATTCCTGAATCTTGGGAAAGGCTTAGAAACTGAACTCGTCTTGACTTATTTTTTCTTAAAAAATAATGCTATATTGTCGTGTAAACCGATATCAATCATTTTGCGGGGAATGATTGACGACATGATTTCAATAACACTTTTCAACATACGGTATCGGATAAAATCCTTGCGGACATATATTGTGACACACCGCTGCGAGACATATTCGCCCTCTATCGGCCGCACATTTTCACGCTGTGCGTCAGTCAGAAAAGGGAGGTGCATTTCGGGAATTATCGTGAAGCCACCGTTAATATCGACAATGCGTATCAATGTCTCGATGCTTCCAGCCTCATAGATATGTCGCCCGATGCTTCTTTTCTTGCAAAAACTGAACGCGCTCTCACGCATACATTGCGACTCCTTCATTATCCACATCTTTTCATGCAACAGGTCTGCCGGATTGAATTTCGGCATCTTCAACAGACAATCCTTCGCCACATAGACGTGGAACGGCTCGCAATAGAAAGGAATTTCCATGATTTCCTGAGCGGTATTGCCACTGATCGCTATTCCTACGTCAATCTTTTCCAGTCGGAGAGACTCAATGACCATGTCACCTCTCATTTCATTGACAGTCAGTTTTACATCCGGATAACTGTCGGTATACTTCTTGATAAACCATGGCATGAGATAAGGTGCGATGCTGGGTCCGATTCCTATTGAAAGAGAACCGGAGACTTCTTTCTTCTGCTCCGCGATTGTCTCTGAAATCAACTCGGTCTGACTCAAAATCTGCTCAGCCTGCCTTATCACTGTTTTTCCGAAGGCTGTCGGGCGCACACACTTGTTACTGCGCTCAAATAGACGCACTCCGAGTTCATTTTCCAGTTTCAGGAGAAGTGCGCTGAGAGTAGGCTGCGTCACATCAAGTTCCGCAGCGGCTTTTGCAAAATTACGATATCGGTCTATCGCTATTACGTATTTCAGCTGTTGAAGAGTCATGATAGATAAATTCAATGCAAAGATAACAAAAATCTGTTGTCATTCTATTATAGAGGCACTAATTTTGCGCTATAAGCAAGTATCCGAATTAATTCTTATCATCCACACGAAGTGTCTTTCCGCTGAGGTTGAGAAAAGAATCGGCATAACTTTCGTAAATAAGTCAAGACGGATTCACCCATTTATTTCAAAAGTGATTATGACTCAGAAAAGATTTCACAGATATTTACCGACCAGGAGTCGGTCTCTTTACTGGATACTATTAGTCTATCTTGCAATAGGTTATTTCTATCCTATAATAGGATTGCTGGCGTTAGTATGCATGATAGCTCCAGTGGCATTTGCCGTCAGCCGCGGGCGATGGTGGTGTGGCAACGCCTGTCCCAGAGGCAATATGTATGACCGCCTGCTGGCGAAATATTCACCTCATCGCCCGATTCCACCCTTTGTCAGAACATTCACCTTCCGTCTGTTCATGGTTCTCTTCATCTTTACCATGTTCGGTGTGCAGATGTATTTCGCGTGGGGTGATTGGAATGCCATGGGGCGTGTGTTCTGGAATATCATAACGATAACCACAGTGGTCGGAGTTGTTCTTTCGTTTATCTACGCTCCACGAACATGGTGCTCATTCTGCCCTATGGGTACACTTTCATCATGGGTCACTCCAAAGAAAGCCCCGTTTCCCAAGGTGTTCACCAGCGTCAATGTTGATTCCTCTTGCCGGATGAAGTGCAAGAGCTGCGCGAGGGTCTGCCCAATGCAGATCAATCCCTACGAAAGCCGAGGCTCAGAGACAGGTTATCTTCACGTCGATTGTATCAAATGTGGCAAATGTGTTGCAGCATGCCCACTCAAAATCATGAAAATAAAACCTCAAAACCAAATAAATGATGATTGCAGTCAACCGAAAACTATGTCCGCATGACCATGTGTGTCCTCTGATACGTCTCTGCCCCGTGAGAGCCATTACCCAAGGTTCAGATGGCTATCCTGTCATAGACCACGACAAGTGTATTGAATGTGGCAAGTGCGTCCGCTCATGCCCGAAGAAAGCGATGGAAAGTTAGTACAACAGTCCCCGCTTCCCTCAGTTCACCGGATATAATTTATAAATATTCAAGAGCGGGGATGGCGGGGAAACATTTTGCGCACACGTAGCAACACAGGATCGATACGGTCTGAACACACAACCATTGTGGTGGCAATCACTATCAGCAACCCTCCCCACAGTTCGCGGGGCGTAATCGTCTGGTTGAGAGTCAGTATGCTGAGAGCTACGGCAGTCACCGGCTCAAGTGCGCCGAAAATTGCTGTGGAAGTCGAGCCGATGCAATGTATCGCCACAGTTGTGCAACCCAGTGACACCACTGTGGGCAACGCCGCCAAAGCTGCAAGATTTACCCAGTCCGAAGCACATGGCACCGGAGTAA
>Ga0137306_102311_pt1 | contig 16372 bp, 13 predicted proteins | sample Inofroosms_March_FD_97187 | JGI IMG/M metagenome (GOLD analysis project Ga0137306, IMG submission 97187) | Mouse cecal microbial communities from Vienna, Austria - N-Acetylneuraminic and N-Acetylglucosamine D2O microcosms_March | ecosystem: Host-associated > Mammals > Digestive system > Large...
GTGCGAGCGCTTACGCAAGGACGATTGATTTTAAGAAGTTCCGTGAGATTGCGGATGAAGCGGGGGCGTATCTGATGGTGGATATCGCGCATATCGCCGGCCTTGTGGCAGCAGGGGTGCATCCAAGTCCCATTCCCTATGCTCATGTGACCACGACAACTACGCATAAGACGCTTCGCGGCCCGCGCGGCGGAATGATTATGTCTGACGCGGAAACGGCGGAAAAATTCAACTTTAACAAAGCAGTTTTCCCGGGTATCCAGGGCGGTCCTCTGATGCACGTGATTGCGGCAAAAGCAGTCTGTTTAAAAGAATGTCAGACAGACGCCTACAAAGAATACCAGCGCGGTATCGTGAGAAATGCAAAAGCGCTCTGCAAAGGGCTTATGGATCGCGGTATCCGGATCGTATCCGGCGGGACGGATAATCATCTCATGCTTATGGATTTGACGAATCTTGATATCTCCGGAAAGGATGCGGAAAATCTGCTGGATCTTGCCAATATTACGGCCAATAAAAATACGATCCCCAATGATCCCCGCTCTGCATTCGTGACCAGCGGCGTTCGCCTTGGTACGGCGGCCGTGACCAGCAGGGGATTGAAAGAGGCGGATATGGATATCATTGCAGATGCTATTGCCATGATGCTGAAAGATGGAGAATCTGCAGCGCCGAAAGCAAAAGCTCTGATTCAGGGACTGACGGAAAAATATCCGCTCTGTATGTAAACGGGAGCAGGTGGTGTTTTAATGGGTGAGGTCGAAGAAGCATTCATCAGCGGTTTTTGCAGGAGCAGCAATGAGACCAGGACCGTAGCCTGTGAATATGAACGACAGCAGGACGGTTCCATGAAGCTGACACAGTTTGACTGTAATTATGAGAAATGTCCAAACAGCGGCGCCTGTCTGATCTATAGAGAAGCGTTGGACCGGACGTCAAAAGGGAAACTTTAAGAGGCTGAAAGTGAGAAAATACAGATGAAAAAATTTTATGAAGAGTTTAAAAAATTTATTTCCAGGGGAAATGTGATGGATATGGCAGTCGGTGTGATTATCGGAGGAGCGTTTACGGCGATTGTCAATTCTCTGGTCAATGATATTTTTATGCCCCTTTTGTCACTGATTACGGGCGGACTGGATATCTCCGGAATGTCAGTTTCTTTTGGACTGGGAGATCAGGCAGCGGAATTAAAATACGGATCCTTTTTGTCCGCAGTGATTAATTTTCTTTTGATTGCACTGGTAGTTTTCTGCATTGTAAAATTGCTGAATACGGCGAAGGACCGGGTGATACACAGACCGGAAGAAACACCTGGGACTCCCACAACGAAAAAATGTCCCTACTGCATGTCCGAGATTGATATCAAAGCGACCAGATGCCCTCATTGTACTTCCGAGCTTTCGGAAAATATATGAGCTACGAAAGCTTTCGGATCAGTACTGGAATGGGCGGATGGTTCGGCCGGTTGTAATAAGAGGAGAGGATAACCAGAAATTTTCGGGGATCCAGCTCTTTTAGAGAAAGGAGCAGTGTATCCCTTTCTTCGAATCCGGTAGCGCCGCCGCTGTAGATGCACAGGACCATGAGTCCATGTTTTTTCAGAAGAGTCAGTCCCTGACGGATGGCGGCAAGACTGGTATCTGCTTTTGTGGCGAGGCTGTGGTCGCCGCCGGGCAGATAGCCCAGATTGAAGACGATACAGTTTACACTGTCTGCATTCACATATTGTTCCATATGGCTGTGGGAATCCAGGATCAGCCGGTAATTATCCGGTATGTCTGCTTCCGACAGCCTTTTTTTCGTATGCTCCAATGCAGCCGGCTGGATGTCGAAAGCAAGAACCCGGCCGGCTTGCCCTGCCAGACGGCATAAAAGTTCTGTGTCATGTCCATTTCCCATGGTGGCATCGATGCAGATATCTCCCGGGCGCACCTGCAGTTCCATAAAATGACGGCACCAGTCTGTGATTTGATACATAGGAACGGCCTCCTTTTTCGCGGTATATTTTGATAATATCATGTTTCGGGATCAGACGCCAGCATTACCGCTTCCATATTTTACCTTAATTTTACACAGATATCTCCTGCATTTTACAAAGCTGTATTAATATGACAGGTGAAAACGGGAATATTAATGTTATGATACCAGGGGCAAAAGGTCAAAAAATACGATGCAGGCTTGCCTGCAAAAGGATTTTTGAACTTGGGACCCGCAAAACACCGAAAAGCAGCCATTTTTTACAGGAAAATGAGCGGATTTGAGGTGTTTTAGGATTGCGGGAGCATGAAATGCGGAGCAATCCGTGGTATCATAGGGGTCAAAATGCCTTTTGACCCTAACATTATGTTATTGAAAAAGAAAAGAGGCATTATATATGGACTTTTTTGACGTACTTGCGATGTTGGGCGGACTGGCGTTGTTTCTTTATGGAATGGAGACGATGGGAAAGGGACTCTCCCAGCTCTCCGGAGGAAAACTGGAACAGCTTTTGGAAAGACTGACGTCCAGCCCGCTTAGGGCGGTGCTTTTAGGCGCCGGTGTGACGGCGGTCATTCAGTCTTCCTCTGCCACAACCGTCATGGTGGTGGGCTTTGTCAATTCCGGAATCATGAAGCTGGGGCAGGCAGTGGGCATTATTATGGGGGCTAATATCGGGACGACGATTACTTCTTGGATCTTGAGTCTGTCCGGGATCGAGAGCAGCAGCTTTTTTCTGCGGCTTTTAAAACCGTCTTCTTTTTCTCCGGTACTGGCGCTTGCGGGCGTCTGCTTTCTGATGTTTTCCAGACAGGAGAGAAAGAAAGATATGGGGACGATTCTGGTAGGCTTTGCAATTCTGATGACGGGAATGGAGACAATGAGCGGGGCAGTAAAGCCGCTGGCCGATGTGCCGGAATTCACGGGTATCCTGACGATGTTTTCGCATCCGCTTCTGGGGATGCTCTGCGGCGCGATCCTGACGGCGGTGATTCAAAGTTCGTCCGCATCCATAGGTATCCTGCAGGCGCTGTGCGCCACCGGGGCGGTATCTTTTAGAACGGCTGTACCGATTATTCTGGGGCAGAATATTGGCACCTGTGTCACCGCGATGCTTTCAGGTATCGGCGCACATAACAATGCAAAGCGGACCGCACTGGTTCACCTGTATTTTAATCTGATTGGAACGTTGATTTTTCTGGTGTTTTTTTATGGTTTGAACCGTTTCATGCAGTTTGATTTTCTGGGAGAACCGGTGCATGCAGCGGGGATCGCGGCCGTGCATTCCATATTTAATATAGCGGCGACAGTAGTTCTGCTTCCGTTTTCCGGGTTACTGGTGAAACTGGCATATCTGACGATACCTGAATCAGAGACCGGGAAAAAGCAGAAGGATGAGGATGCGAGGGAGCTGAATCTTCTGGACATACGGTTTCTCGATACGCCGGGATATGCGGTGGAACAGAGCCGTGCGGTGGCGGTGAAAATGGCAAAGCTTTCCAGAGATGCATTTCTTCGTTCTACCGGGCTTTTCAGAGAATATCAGGAAGAAGGGGCGAAGGAAGTGAGGCGTCTGGAGACGCTGGTGGACCGGTATGAGGATGAACTGGGCGGTTATCTGGTGAAATTGGGAAGCCGGGATCTGTCAGAGAGAGACAGTCATACGATCTCCGTGATTCTGCACTGTATCGGAGATTTTGAACGGATCTCGGATCATGCGGTAAACCTCATGCAGGCCGCACAGGAGTTGAGCAGAAAGAAACTTTTTTTCTCGCAGACGGCGCAGGAAGAACTGGCGGTCTTTACAGAAGCGGTGACGGAAGTGGTCAACAGGTCCGTAGAGGTATTCGAGAGAGAGGATCTTGAGAGGGCGGCGCAGATTGAACCGCTGGAAGAAACAATTGACGATTTGAGCAGAAAACTTAAAAAAAGGCATGTGGGGAGACTGCGTGCCGGGACATGCACCATAGAACTGGGATTCGTGCTGGCGGATCTTGTTACCAATTATGAACGGGTTTCGGACCACTGTTCCAATGTGGCGATTGCACTGATTCAGTCCGGAGAAAAGGAGCAGGAGGCGCATGAGTACGCGGCAAGGCTCCACAGAGGGGAAGACGAAATATTTCAGAGGGAATATGAAGCCTGCCGGGAGAGATACCGTCTGCCGCAGGTCTGACAGAAAAAACATGGAGGCGGAAGGATATGGCGGTTATTTACATTGTAGAAGACGATCAGAATATTCGGGAAATTGAACGGTTTGCGTTGCAGAACAGCGGATATCAGGTAGAGGAGTTTGTGTGTGCGAAAGATTTTTTCAACAGGGTGTTAAAAAAAGTACCGGACTGCGTCCTTCTGGATATTATGCTCCCGGATGAAGACGGACTGGAGATTCTGACCAGGCTGCGGCTCCTGCCGGAAATGAAAAAAGTTCCGGTTATGATGGTTACAGCCCGCACTGCGGAGCTGGACAAAGTAAAAGGGCTGGATATGGGTGCGGATGATTATATTACCAAACCGTTCGGCGTGATGGAATTGATCTCCCGGGTAAGGGCACTTCTTCGGCGCAGTATAGGAATGGAAGAAGAGCCGCATCTGTCTGCGGGAGAGATTGCGCTGGATAATGTGAAACGGACAGTCTGTGTACAGGACCGGCCATGCGATCTGACATACAAAGAGTACGAACTTTTGAAGCTGCTTTTACAGAACAGAGGGATCGTGTTGTCCAGGGATATCATTATGGAGAGAATTTGGGATATTAGCTTCGAGGGGGAATCAAGGACACTGGACGTGCATATTCGGACCCTGCGGCAGAAGCTTGGCAGCGCCGGCGCGCGGATTCGGACAGTACGGAATGTCGGCTATATCATTGAGTAAACAGGAAGGAGGATGCAGAGGAACGTGAAACAGAAGATACAAAGAGAATTTGCCTTTGTGACCTTGGTGACGGTCTTTTTAACGTCTGTTCTGGTCACGGCTGTCTTTTATGAATGTTTTCAAAAGGAGATTATGAAAGAGCTTGAAATCTGTACCCGTATGCTGCAGAGCATAGGGGTACCCGACGTTTTGGGGGAATCCAAAGGAGCCTGCAGGGACGTAAATTTTCATGAGCTTCGACTTTCTTTGATCGGATCTGACGGGAGTGTTTTGTACGACAACGGGGTGGATGTGGGAGGACTGGACAACCATGGAGAACGTCCGGAAGTGGCACAGGCGCGGATGACGGGTAGCGGACAGGCGGTTCGACGGTCGGATACCATGGATCAAAATGCTTTTTATTATGCGCTGCTCCTTCCAAATGGAACAATTCTGCGAGCGGCCAGAGAGTCTTCCAGTATGTGGGGGATCTTCGTGAACTCTCTGCCGGCGGTTCTTGTAACGGCGTCAGCCGTCCTGATGCTTTGTTTTTATCTGTCGGCCCGCGCAGCCAGAGTCCTGATAGAGCCTGTTGAGCGTCTGGCAGAAAGTCTGGATGAATACGAGGGGCTTCCGATTTATCAGGAAATGCAGCCCTTTGTTCAGAAGATCAGACTGCAGCATGAAGATTTGATGAGAAATGTCCGGCTTCGGCAGGAATTTACGGCTAATGTCTCTCATGAGCTGAAAACGCCTCTTGCGGCAGTCTCTGGTTATGAGGAGCTGATTGCGCATGGCATGGCCAAAGAAGAAGATGTTCAAAGATTTGCCCGGGAGATTCACAAGAACGCGGTAAGACTTCTTCGAATGATCGAGGATATCCTTCGGCTGTCGGAGCTGGATACGATGGAAGAAGAGTCTTATGTTATGGAAGAGGTCCCTCTCTATGAGCTGGCAAAGGTCAGTGTGGATATGCTGAAAGTACATGCGGGCAGACATCAGGTGTCGCTGTCTATGCATGGAACCCCCTGCAGTATCCGGGGCAATAAAGAGATGACGGAAGAGATTCTGTATAATCTCTGTGATAATGCGATCCGCTATAACAAAGAAGGGGGAAGCGTTTCCGTTATTGTAGAGCCGGCTGGAAGCCGAATACGGCTCTGTGTGGAGGATACAGGGATCGGGATTCCAGAGGAGCAGCAGGAGAGAGTGTTTGAACGCTTTTACCGGGTGGATAAAAGCCGTTCCAAAGCTACCGGCGGAACCGGACTGGGACTTGCTATAGTGAAGCATATGGCGGCATGGCAGGGCGCAGAGCTGTTTCTTGAAAGCAGAGAAGGAGAGGGAACAAAAGTCACACTGCTGTTTGTGTGCTGCAAAGAAGCAGAAAAAGAAGGAAAATAAAAAGAAATAAGTTTTGTTTGCTACTCTGCCGGAAATGATTTATAATAGGTCATAAACGCAAAGACGGCAGGAAGGGGTATGTCATGAGCTACGCCGATCAGTTATTTATCAATATGTGTCAGGATATCCTGGACAGCGGGACAAGTACGGAGGGAGAAAAGGTCCGTCCTAGATGGGAGGACGGGACGTCTGCCTACACGATTAAGCGTTTCGGTGTGGTTAACCGATATGATCTGCGAAAGGAATTTCCGGCAATCACGCTTAGAAGGACGGCGCTTAAAAGCTGCATGGATGAGATTCTGTGGATCTATCAGAAGAAATCCGCCAATATTCATGATTTGAACAGTCATGTGTGGGATGAGTGGGCGGACGAGACCGGTTCCATCGGAAAGGCATACGGCTACCAGATCGGGGTCCGCAGCAGGTATAAGGAAGGGATGATGGATCAGATGGATCGGGTTCTTTACGATCTTAAAAACAATCCCTTCAGCAGAAGAATCATTACCAACACCTATGTGCACGGGGATCTGAGTGAGATGCATCTGTATCCCTGCGCCTATGGGGTTACTTATAATGTAACTCAGGAGAGAGGATCAGATCGGCTGACACTGAACATGGTATTGAATCAGCGTTCCCAGGATGTGCTGGCTGCCAATAACTGGAACGTATGCCAGTATGCGATTCTTTTGATGATGGTGGCACAGGTGTGCGACATGATTCCGGGAGAGCTTCTGCACGTAATTGCGGATGCTCATATTTATGATCGGCATGTAGATATCATAAAGGAACTGATCAGCAGGGAGACCTATGAGGCTCCTCAGGTGAGACTGAACCCGGAAATTCGGGATTTTTACGCATTTACAACAGAGGATCTTCTGGTAGAGCATTACCAGGCGGGACCACAGGTAAAAAATATACCAATTGCAGTGTGACTGGAACAGGGAGGGATCAATCGGATGAACATGATCGTGGCAGTAGATAAAAATTGGGGAATCGGCTATCAGAACAGGCTTCTGGTGAGCATTCCGGAGGATATGAAGTTTTTCCGCAGTGTGACTGACGGGAAAGTTGTAGTGATGGGCAGAAAAACTCTGGAAAGTTTTCCGAACGGACTGCCTCTTAAGAACCGCACCAATATTGTACTGACGAAGAATCCGAATTACCGGGTAAAAGGCGCGGTGGTACGGAATTCGGTGGAGGACGTATTAAAAGAACTGGAGGCGTATCCCTCACAGGATGTGTATATCATCGGCGGGGACAGCATTTATGAACAGTTTCTTCCTTATTGTGATATGATTCATGTGACAAAGATTGCGCATGTCTATGAGGCGGACGCGTATTTCCCGAATATCGACCGGATGCCGGAATGGATTCTGACAGGAGAGAGCGGGGAAAAGACTTATTTTGATCTGGAGTTTACATTCTGCCGTTATGAAAGACAGGGGGCCTGAGAATGGCAGGAAGGAGGAAGGAACGTCTCTTTCATTTCAGCCTCAGGGGCCTGGACACGAATCTTCTGGTGGTGTTGTTTTTTGTCATGATATTTGGTTTTATCATGATATACAGTGCCAGTTATTATACGGCGGGACTGAACAAGTCGTACGATTATGATTCTATGCATCTTCTGAAGAATCAGGTGATTTACAGCATGCTGGGGATTGTAGCCATGCTCGTGGTGTCCTGCGTGAATTATCATGTCTGGAGTATCTTTGCAGTGCCGGGATATCTGTTCTGCTGTGTGCTGGTACTGCTTTTGCGGGTGCCGTCTCTGGGCGTGACGGTAAAGGGAGCCACCAGATGGCTTAAGATCGGACCAATACAGTTTCAGGTAGCGGAGCCGATCAAGCTGATTATGATCGTTGTGATGGCAACTTTGATTGTCATCAGGGGAAGGCGGTTAAAAAGCTGGCTGTCGATGATCCGAATGCTGCTGCCGGCGGCAGTTATTTCGTTTATGATCCTGATGTTCAGTGACAATATGAGTACCGCGGCGATCCTTCTCGGCACTGCAGTCTTTATGATATACATCGTGCATCCGGAACAGTGGAAATTCTTCCTGTGTGCCGCCGCCGTGGCGGCATTGGTAGCCGGGGTACTGTATTATGTGAAAAATCTTGATCCGATGGACATGGTAGGAGATAATTTCAATTTCCGTCTGGTCCGCATCCGTGCATGGCTGTTTCCATATGAATATGAGCAGGATACGGCTTATCAGTCCTTGCAGGGACTTTATGCCATCGGCTCCGGCGGACTGTGGGGAAAGGGACTTGGAAACAGTATCCAGAAACTGGGGAAGATTCCGGAGCCCTATAATGATTACATATTTGCAATTATCTGTGAGGAGCTGGGGATCTTTGGGGCCGGGCTGATTATTCTGCTGTTTATCTATCTGCTGTATCGGATTTATACGATCTCGCAGACTGCCTACGACCTGCTGGGCCGGATGCTGTCTGTCGGTGTATTGTCCCATATTGCTCTGCAGGTGATTCTGAATCTGATGGTGGTGACGCGCCTGTTTCCGACGACCGGCGTGACTCTTCCGTTTTTCAGCTATGGAGGGACAGCGAGTGTGTTTTTACTGATTGAGATCGGACTTGTGCTGAATGTTAATAAGTACAGTGTAAGACGCCGAATGGAAGATCAGCGTGACCGAAATATGAGGTATTGAATAAAGGGGAGGACAGAGGATGCACAGAGAACATACCAGAACAGTAAAGATCGGGGACAGAGTCATAGGAGGAGGCAGTCCGATTCTGATTCAGTCCATGACGAATACGAGGACGGAGGATGTGGAGGCGACCGTTTCACAGATAGAGAAGCTGACGAAAGCAGGCTGTGAGATCATTCGTTGTACGGTTCCGACTATGGAAGCCGCGCTGGCGCTTCGCGAGATAAAAAAACGGATTCAAATCCCTTTGGTAGCGGATATTCATTTTGATTATAAGATGGCAATTGCCGCCATGGAGAACGGTGCGGATAAGATCCGGATCAACCCGGGGAATATCGGAAGCCGTGAGAGGATCAAAGCGGTGGTTGATACGGCGAAGGAGAGAGAGATCCCGATCCGTGTCGGAGTCAACAGCGGTTCACTGGAGAAGGAACTGGTGGAGAAATATCATGGCGTAACAGCGGAAGGGATTGTTGAAAGCGCGCTTGACAAGGTGAAAATCATAGAAGATCTCGGATATGACAATCTGGTGATCAGTATCAAATCTTCCGATGTAATGATGTGTGCCAGAGCGCATGAACAGATTGCAGAGCAGACAAAGTACCCGCTGCATGTGGGAATTACCGAGGCGGGTACCCTGTTTTCCGGCAACATCAAATCTGCGGTGGGTCTGGGAATTATCTTAAGCCAGGGGATCGGGGATACGATCCGGGTATCGCTGACCGGAGACCCGGTGGAGGAGATCAAATCGGCAAAACTGATCCTGAAGACGCTCGGACTTCGCAGAGGAGGGATCGAAGTCGTATCCTGCCCAACCTGCGGGAGAACAAAAATTGATCTGATCGGTCTGGCGAATCAGGTGGAGACGATGGTTTCGGAATTTCCTCTGGATATCAAAGTGGCGGTTATGGGATGTGTGGTTAACGGCCCGGGAGAGGCGAAGGAAGCGGACATTGGTATCGCTGGGGGGATCGGCGAGGGGCTTCTGATCAGACACGGCGAAATTGTAAAAAAACTGCCGGAGAACGAACTGCTGGGCGCGCTTCGGCACGAACTGGAGAACTGGAAAGATGAATGAAAAGCCGTTTTTTGAGGTGTTCCGCAATCTGAAGATGGAGGAGCCGGTACGTGCGCTTTTTGAACAGGTTGTGGTAACAAGAGTGTCTACAACGCCCAGTCAGGACGTACTGCGGGTTTATATTACGAGTAAAAAGCTGATTGACAAGAATCAGCTTTTTCAATTGGCAAAACAGATCAGAGGGCAGATTTTCGGCTACCGCAGAGTGCAGGTGCATATTTTTGAAAAATTTCTGCTGTCAGAGCAGTATACACCGAAGAAGCTGTGGGATGTCTACGAAGACAGTGTTCTTACGGAACTGGAAACGTACAGTCCCTATAAGCGGAGCATTATGAAAAATGCCCGGATCGATTTTCCGGACGAGGACCGGGTTGTTATCAAAGTCTCCGATAAAATCTATGATCAGGAAGCAGTAGACGATCTTGTGCGGATTCTGGACAGGATCTTTAACGAACGGTGCGGTTTTCGGGTAAAAGTAGATGCGGAATATGTGGAACTGGATGATCATGAAAGCAGAGAGAAAAGCGAGGCCGAGCTGCAGCAGCGCATCAGCTATCTGACGGAAAATCTGCGAAGAGAAAAGAATGAAAAGGCGGAACCGCAGAGTTCTCAGGGGTCAAAACAGAAAGAAAAACCGCTCCGGGAAAAGGGGGACGCCGGCAGCCGGCAGAATGCAGGAAAAGGCGCCAGGACAGGCCGGCCGGCGGGAGGCCGGAAGTATGCGGAAGGAAACAGAAATGCCGGTATCCGCAGAAGCGATAATCCGGATGTGCTCTTCGGACGGGACTTTGAAGATGAACCCATGGCGCTGGATCAGGTGATCGAAGAGATGGGGGAAGTCACGATCCGCGGAAAGATTCTGAATATGGACGAGCGGGAGATCCGGGGAGAACGGACGATCGTTACGCTGACCGTGACGGATTATACGGATACGATCCATGTGAAAATGTTTGTAAAAAATGAGATGCTGCCGGAACTCAAAGAAAATGTGAAAGCGGGCAGCTTTGTGAAACTAAAGGGCTTGACGACGCTGGACCGCTTTGATCATGAACTGACGGTCAGCTCTGTCGTCGGGATTAAGAAGATTGCCGATTTTACAACGACCCGTATGGATTACTCTTACAGAAAGAGGGTAGAGCTTCACTGCCATACCAAGATGAGCGATATGGACGGGGTGACAGACGCGTCCGTGCTGCTGAAAAGGGCCCGGGAATGGGGGATGCCGGCTTTGGCGATTACGGACCATGGATGCGTGCAGGCGTTTACAGAAGCGAGCCATACGGTTTCCAAAGACGAAGAATTCAAAGTGATTTACGGGGTGGAAGGATATCTGGTCGACGATCTGAAGATGGCGGTGGAAAATTCCAGGGGCCAGAATCTGGACAGCTCCTACGTGGTGTTTGATCTGGAAACAACCGGATTAAGTGCAGTAAATAACCGGATCATTGAGATCGGAGCGGTCAAAGTGGAAGCGGGAAAAATTACGGACCGTTTCAGTACATTTGTGAACCCCCGCGAGCCGATTCCTTTTGAGATTGAACAGCTGACCGGTATCAGTGATGAGATGGTTCTCGGCGCGCCGGCAATCGAAGAAGTTCTTCCGGATTTTCTGGCGTTCTGTGAAGGGAGTGTGCTGATTGCGCATAATGCGTCGTTTGACGCCGGATTTATTGAGGAAAACTGCAGAAAACAGGGATTCGAAACTGATTTTACAGTGGGAGATACGGTGGCGATGGCGCGGATTCTGCTGCCGAACCTGAACAAATTCAAGCTGGATCATGTGGCAAAGGCGCTGAATATTCCGCTTGGGCATCATCACCGGGCGGTGGATGATGCGGCATGTACGGCGGATATCTTCGTGCGGTTTCTGGAGATGTTCAGAGAACGGGACGCAGAAACGCTGGATCAGGTGAATGAGATGGGCCGGGCCAATGTGTCCGCGATCCGGAAGCTTCCCACTTACCATATTATTATCCTTGCCAAAAATGATATCGGCCGGGTGAATCTGTACCGCCTGATATCCATGTCTCACCTGGAGTATTTTGCGCGGAGACCGCGGATTCCAAGAAGCGAGCTTTTGAAATACCGGGAAGGACTGATCATCGGTTCCGCCTGCGAGGCGGGAGAACTGTACCAGGCCATTTTAAGAGGCGCGCCGCGTCAGGATATTGCACGGATTGTGGAATTTTATGATTATCTGGAAATTCAGCCTCTGGGGAATAATGAATTCATGCTGCAGGACGAGAAAAATCCGGTGAAGTCGGAGGAAGATCTAAAGGAGAATGTCCGCAGGATCGTTCGTCTGGGGGAAGAGTTCCGAAAACCTGTGGCTGCCACCTGCGACGTCCATTTTATCGATCCGGAGGATGAGATCTACCGGAGAATTATCATGGCTGGAAAAGGCTTTGCGGATGCGGACCGGCAGGCACCCCTGTATCTGAGGACGACGGAAGAGATGCTGAAAGAGTTCGAGTTTCTGGGGGCTGAAAAGGCGGAGGAAGTTGTGATTACCAACACGAACCTGATTGCGGATATGTGCGAGCATCTCTCGCCGGTCCGTCCGGATAAGTGTCCTCCCGTTATAGCGGACTCCGACAAGATTCTAAGAGAGATCTGTTATGAAAAGGCGCATGAACTGTACGGGAAAAAACTGCCGCAGATCGTGACGGAGCGGCTGGAACGGGAACTGAAATCGATTATCGGCAATGGCTTTGCAGTCATGTATATCATCGCTCAGAAGCTGGTATGGAAATCCGTGGACGACGGCTATCTGGTCGGTTCCCGGGGGTCTGTCGGGTCTTCTTTCGTAGCCACCATGGCAGGGATTACAGAAGTTAATCCGTTAAGCCCTCATTATATCTGTCCCAACTGCCATTACAGCGATTTCGAGTCGGAAGAGGTGAAACGGTTCGCAGGCATGGCAGGCTGCGACATGCCGGATAAGAACTGCCCTGATTGCGGGACAAAACTGAAAAAAGAAGGCTTTGATATTCCGTTTGAGACGTTTCTTGGGTTTAAAGGCAACAAAGAGCCGGATATCGACCTGAACTTTTCAGGGGATTATCAGTCCAAGGCGCACAAATATACGGAAGTGATCTTCGGCGCAGGACAGACATATCGTGCGGGTACGGTCGGTACGCTGGCCGATAAAACAGCGTTTGGCTATGTAAAAAGATACTATGAAGAGAGGGGAAGCAGCAAGAGAAACTGTGAAATCGACCGGATTGTGGCGGGCTGTACGGGAATCCGAAGAACGACCGGACAACATCCGGGAGGGATCATCGTCCTGCCGCTGGGAGAGACGATTTATTCGTTTACGCCGGTGCAGCACCCGGCCAACGATATGACGACAGACATTGTAACCACGCATTTTGACTACCATTCCATTGATCATAACCTGCTGAAGCTGGATATTCTCGGGCATGATGATCCTACTATGATCCGTATGCTGGAGGATCTGACCGGGATCAATGCAACGCAGATCCCGCTGGATGATCCGCAGGTGATGTCGCTTTTTCAAAGTACGGATGCGCTGGGAATCAGGCCGGAGGACATCGGAGGGATCAAACTTGGCTCTCTGGGAATCCCGGAGTTCGGTACGGAATTCGCCATGCAGATGCTGATTGACACCCACCCCACTCACTTTTCCGATCTGGTCCGCATCGCGGGTCTGGCGCATGGAACAGACGTATGGCTCGGCAATGCTCAGACGCTGATTCAGGAAGGAAAGGCAACCATTTCTACCGCCATCTGTACCCGCGATGATATTATGGTTTACCTGATCGGTATGGGTATGGACAGCGAACAGTCTTTTACGATTATGGAGAGCGTCCGTAAGGGCAAGGGACTGAAGCCGGAGTGGGAGCAGGCCATGACGGAACACGGGGTGCCGGACTGGTATATCTGGTCGTGTAAAAAGATCAAGTATATGTTTCCCAAAGCCCATGCGGCGGCCTATGTTATGATGGCGTGGAGAATTGCCTACTGTAAGATTAACTATCCGCTGGCGTACTACGCGGCATATTTCAGTATCCGTGCGTCTGCATTTGATTATGAGATCATGTGTCAGGGAAGAGAACGGCTGGAATATTATATGGCGGATTACAGACGCAGAAGCGATACGCTGTCCAAGAAAGAGCAGGATAAGTTAAAAGACATGAAGAGTGTTCAGGAAATGTATGCAAGAGGTTTCGAGTTCCTGAAGGTGGATATCTACCGGGCGGAAGCCCACAAGTTCCAGATTATCGACGGAAAGCTGATGCCGGCGCTTTCTACGATTGAAGGGCTTGGCGACAAGGCGGCCAATATGCTGGTGGAGGCGGCGGCACAGGGACCGTTTTTGTCCCGGGACGATCTAAGGCAGCGAAGCAAACTCAGCAAAACAGTGATCGACCTGATGGGGGATCTGGGACTTCTGGAAGGGCTTCCGGAATCCAATCAGCTGTCGCTGTTTGATTTTGGGTAGAGGGAAGATGCAGGATGCGGCCGCCGTAAGAGACAGATCGTTTATTGGCCGCTCCTGGAATCATCAAGTATAAAAAAAGTATGTGAATAACCCTAATTTTTTGGGGGTTTTGACGTACTTTTTGACTATTTATCTGCTATACTCCACCTAAACTGGAAGTACTGGATAAATGATAAGGATTTTTTTCGGAAATGGAGAATTTCATGACAGATAAAGAATTAAGAAGACTTAGAAGGCAGGATCTTTTACAGATGCTGGTAACGCAGAGTAAGGAGACGGCCAGACTGCAGGCAGAGCTTGACGAAGAAAAAGAAGAGATGAGCAGGCTTCTGGAAGGGTATGAACGCCTGAAAGGAAAGCTGAACGAAAAGGACGATCTGATCGAGAAACTGAAGGGACGGCTGGATGAGAAAGATCATATGATAGAAGAAGAAAGAACCGGTTTTCAGGAGACTCTTGAGCGTCTGAAAGCAAGGCTGAATGAGAAGGATCAGCTGATCGAGAAATTAAAAGGCCGTCTGGATCATAAAGACGGAGAGATTCGGAAGCACACGGAGGAGATTGAGCGGCTTCGGAAAGATAAATGGGGGGAGTTGAAAGAAAGCGGCTCCGCCAGAGAAATGCTCCTTAAACTGCGTACGTTATTTCAATAAGGAGAAATTCGTGAGACAGAGGGATTCGCATGAGTGACAGTGACAAGAAACTCGAGATTCCGGAACTGGAGATTCTGGAGGCGGAACTCGAGAGAGAACAATATAAGAACAGCTTTGGTCAGGTCCTGAAAAGCACTGTTTTTTCGCTTCTGGTCGTGGCGGCGGTCGTAGTGCTGGTCGCAGTTCTGGTATTGCCGGTTCTGCAGATCAGCGGATCTTCCATGACGGAGTCTCTTTATGACGGAGACATTGTGGTGGCGCTGAACGGCAATAAGTATAAGACCGGCGACATCATTGCGTTCTACTATAACAACAATATTCTGGTCAAACGGGTAATTGCATATGCGGGCGACTGGGTGAATATTGATTCAGAAGGAAACGTATATGTCAATGATGTGCTGCTGGAGGAGCCGTATGTCAGCGACAAGGCACTGGGGGACTGCAATATCAAGCTGCCTTATCAGGTGCCGGACGGCAGGTGCTTTGTTATGGGAGACCACAGAGGGACCAGTATCGACAGCCGCAATTCATCCGTCGGCTGCGTGAGCAATGATATGGTTATCGGCAGAATTCTGTTTCGTGTCTGGCCGATGTCGGGGATCGGGATTGTACGTTGAGTTGAGAAGGGATAGATAAAGGAAAGGAGAGGCATTATGAGAGATGGGGTATTATCGCGTGCTGGAAGATTTCTGCTGGAACAGAAAAAGCACAGACGATGGATGGTGATTTTCCTTTTTATGGCAGCAGGCGTTGCGTTGGGTACGCTGGGGTTTTTGAAACTGTACGGCGAGGCAATGACACACAGGGTCAGAGTGCTGAATTGTAAATACGAAGTGCATACACATACGGGAGAATGTTACACAGAAGATGAGGACGGGGAAAAAGTACTGGTCTGCGAACATGCGGACGAGGCGGAGTACGCGGTCCATGTACATAATGATGACTGCTACAGTGACAAAGGCGATCTGCTCTGTCCTCTGGAAGAACATGAAGAACACGAGCATGATGACAGCTGTTATGAAGAGGAAAAAGTGCTGGTGTGCGGTCTGGAAGAGACAGAAATTTCCGGCGGCGCGGATGCGGCTGTGAAAGACGCGGCTTCCGATGCCAGGGAAGAGGTCAGCCAGCCGGAGGAAGAAGTCTCGGCGGCGGAATCCGTATCGGAGAAAGAACCGGTGCTGGTCTGCGAAAAAGAAGTACATACACATGATGATAATTGCTATCCAGAGCCCTGCAAGCTGGAAGAACATACGCATGACGATATGTGCGTATCG
>Ga0137306_102314_pt1 | contig 16336 bp, 12 predicted proteins | sample Inofroosms_March_FD_97187 | JGI IMG/M metagenome (GOLD analysis project Ga0137306, IMG submission 97187) | Mouse cecal microbial communities from Vienna, Austria - N-Acetylneuraminic and N-Acetylglucosamine D2O microcosms_March | ecosystem: Host-associated > Mammals > Digestive system > Large...
CGTGATACCGGCAAAAAATGACCAGGCATAAAAACAGTATCTATTGGATTCAAATATCCATACAAACAGACCCGGATCGGCCAAAACCCACAGGCCGAACCGGGTCTGTTCTTTTTTTATGAACTGCACTCAGACTTTCTCTATTTTAATCAGCTTGGCATTCAGGCTTTCCACAAATCCTTCCGGAACCATGGAGCCTGCCATTTAGATGCTTACTCACTTCAAATAATTATTCTGATAATTTTCTGATTGATGAAATATCCCCACGACATTTACCGTGTTACCTTGAATATCATATATGATTATATAATTCATATGGGGAACCACCGCTTCATGATAGCCTTTTTGAGCCAGAAGGGTATCTTTGCTAATTGGAAACTGCAATGGGTTTTCTTCCAAGCGACTATATACATTTTCGATTCCATTTAGCAAATGCTTTACTGCAAGTTCATTTTTTAACTGAAAAAATATATAGTATAGAATATGATCAAGCAACTCATCCGCATATTCCGTAATAACCAGTTTATACGTCATATTTTTTCCTCAATTCTGCTAATGCTGCTTTCGCATCTTTTGTCCTGCCTTTTTCAATCTGTTTTTCTGAGATTTCAACATCCTGATACATCAAATTCTTCCGCATAGTATGTTCATACATTTCTATACTCATGATAACCATATCTCCATAACCATTTTTAGTAATATAAATAGGTTCGTCTGCCTTATGACACATATCAGAAATTTTCGAAGTATTTTTTAATTCTTTAATTGGTATAATCTGCGACATTATCCATACCTCCTCATACAAATGTGGATAAATTATACCATAATCAGTCCATATTCTCAATTATATTTGTAAAATACCCGCATTTCTCATATAATCCATCGTTGCTTTTTCCTTTTAAAAACATTTTAAAGTGAGAAAATAATGTCTTTTGTCAAACAGCTTTCCCAATCTATTTTTTTTCCTCCAGGCTGATATGCAGCTCCATATCCAAAGCTGCTGCAATCTTTACCATTGTTTTCAAGGTCGGATTATAAGTTCCGCTCTCAAATCTGCTGATATTCGGCCGCGAAATCCCGGTCGCCTTTGCCAGTTCATCCTGCGTGATATTTTTCCTTTTTCTGCAGGCTATATATTGCTGGATTATGGAGCTGCGGGTTTTCTGCTGAGTCAGTTCAATGACAATCTGTTCGCCATCTTTATTATAAATAAAATCTACATCTTTCCCAAACTGCATACGATCATCTCTCCAGTCTAATCCGTTCCTTCATGTGCTTCTCTGCATAAAGATGTTCTGCACAATACTTCTTTCCCGTATTATATGAAATCTGTTCCACTACCATATATTCTGTGCCTTTTTTGGTGGGTACCCGCAGGATATCTCCCGGCACTACCGGATGCCTGAGATTATAAAACCAACCATAATATCCGCTGTTCTTCACCTTCCAGCAACCCTCTTTCCGATGTACGTGCCGCCCGCGCACCACCTTCTGAACCGGCTGGTCTGTAAACACCTCATAGATGTCAGGATGCGGCTTCCCATACTTTTCTGCGATGAGATAGGATGTATAACCGTCACGGATACGCCCGTCCTCATTCACCAGAATGCTGTGGGCCAGCTCCTTCGACTCCAAAAAGTACTCTTCGTAATATTGCAGCTTGCCATTGGAAGGCCAGGTCATATGGTCTGTTTTGATACTGTCCAGCCCGCCCTGTCTGATCTCATTCATAATCAGCACCCGGCTGAAAATCCCCTGCAGCCAATCCGTATCCCGCAGCAATCTGCAGGCATCGAATACAGTGTCATCCCGGTTCTTAATCTCCTTCGGAACATACCAGTTCCTGAATCCCGCATACTGGATGCCGACCGTCTCCAGAAGATCATCCACCTTCTCCAGCAGCCTTTCGTTCTTAAATGATTCTTCCGGTTCCATGTTCAGGTATAACGCAAATCCATCATTCATATATTCCCCTCCGTATCTTTTATGATACGTTTATTGTATCATAAAAGATATATATGTCAAGAAAATTTTTACGCCATTTTCAGAATAAGTTACCATTCACAGCGGCAGCAAAACAGACCCGGATCGGCCAAAACCCACAGGCCAAACCGGGTCTGTTCTTTTTTTAATGAACTGCACTCAGACTTTCTCTATTTTGATCAGCTTGGCATTCAGGCTTTCCACAAATCCTTCCGGAACCATGGAGCCTGCCATTTCGCCTATTTTTTCCAGGTTCATGGATTTCATCATATCCCACATTCCCTGACCGGGATTTATCTTCATGTTCATAGCCAGCTTGACTGCCTCTGCCACAATAGCAAATGCTTCCGGGCATTTGGATATTTCTTCCAGTGTATCCCTGATACTGTATTTTCCTTCCGGAAATTCCATGGGAGCTTTCAGATCCAGATCGCCTGCCAGCTTAAACCAGTTTGCCACGCCTTCCGCCCTCTCATTGACCTCAGGCAGCACGTAGATGTCCGGCTCCTTCTCCACCTTTTCCAGCGTTATACTGTCTTTCAGACCTCTGGAAACCGCTGTCACAATGTTCTGTCCTTCCTCCAGGGCCACCCGGAACACAAACACCTTGTCCGCAGATTTTTCGTCTGCCAGCTTTCCGTTCAGATACAGCGCCACCGAAGGCTGGTTGGAGTAAACCCGAATCTCCGTTGTCTCACCGGCCCGCTGCGCATAGCGCCTTCCGCAGAGATGAAGCATGGGTGTTTTGCTCCAGTATGCCTGGTAGATATAGAAGCTGTCTTTTTTCGTCTTCCGGTCCATGGTCACCAGACCTTTATTGTTCCGTCCTGCCACGCCGCCCTCGTCACGCGCCGCACAGCCAAAATCAAACATATTCCAGACATGGCTGGACCAGATCCAGGGACGTTCCTCCAGCATTTTGGCCATATGCTCATGGTACAGCGCCTGGTATTCCTCACTGTAATCCTTACAGGCCGGGTTGGGTCCGTGGTAGGTGATGATCCCCTCGCAGCCGTATTCGGACAGCCCTAAGCAGATGTCAGGGTGGGTTTCATGAAAATGATCCATCCAGGGGCCGTTATCCTCCATCCTGCCGCCGTACCAGCCGAAATAATGATTGTAGCTCTCCACATCCGTAATACCATGCAGCGGGCTGTCCTCAGGCGTCATGGTCACATGTGCAATGGTCGTCAGACGGGTATGATCCAGTTCCTTGCAGAGTGCGTTCAGCTCCTTGTGGTTCTCCACAAGCTGGTCCGAGATGCCGCCGATCAATATCTCATTGGAGATTCCCCAGAAGCAGATAGACGGATGGTTGTAATTCTGGATGATCAGCTCCTTCATCTGGCTGATGCAGTTCTGATGCGCATCCGGATCCGGGTTAAACACACTGATAAACGGAATCTCCGCCCATACCACGAATCCCATCTCGTCACAGGCATCATAAAAGTCCTGGGAGTGCTGGTAGTGGGCCAGCCGGATGGTATTCGCACCCAGCGCTTTGATCATCCGCGCATCCTCGTAGTGTTCCTCCTTTGTGAGGGCATTTCCTTTATAGAGCCTGTCCTGGTGCCGGCTTACTCCCCGCAGAGGCGTCTCCTTCCCATTGAGGATAAATCCTTTGTCAGGATCGCAGGAAAAGCTTCTCACCCCCACCCGTGCGGACACTTCATCCCAGGCTTCGTTCCGCCGCTGCAGAATCGCCGTAACCGTATACAGATAGGGACTGTTAATCTCCCAGCGGTGGGCGTCGGGAACATAGAGCGTAAGCTTCGTATCATCCGCCGGACGGACGCCCCCGGCCACTTCCTTTCCATGGATATCCCGGACGGAATACATCACCGTAAAATTGTCATCCCCGTTGACGACCCAGGATTCCAGCTCAAACTCCGCTCCGCCGTCCTCACACGGTTTCGGCGTAACCTGGATTCCCGGCCCCCCGTAATAGTCCAGTTCAAAATGAACCGCCGGTACGCTGATCAGGCTGACCCCTCTGTAGAGTCCGCCGTAAAATGTAAAGTCCGCGGAATGGGGATAAACGCTGCTCTTGTTTTCGTTGCTGCAGGCAATTGCCAGAAGGTTGTCCTCATCGTTTCTGCACAGATCCGTAATGTCCGCGCGGAATGCAGAATCCCCGCCTTCGTGATAAACCGCCTCCCTGCCGTTCACATATACAGCAGCCTGCTGCCCTGCTGCCGGGATTTCCACATAAACCCGCCCGCCTTCCAGCGGCTGCTGCGGCGTACAAAAACTCCTGGCATACCAGCACTTTCCCCGTGCATAGCTTCCGTTTCCGTCATGACCGTCCACCGCGTTCCAGGTATGGGGCAGGTCGATCCGCTGCCAGTCCTTTGGCAGCTTCGCTGGCAGCCCCGCATCCTCGCATATAAATCTCCAGTCCTGGTTTAAGTTGATCCGATTCCGCATACTGTTCCTCCTCCAGCCCTTTTCTTATACTGAATCAAAGCTGTTTTCATTTCCGAAAAAAGTATGTCCCGTTTCCGGCAAAAATATTCCGTTTTTACTTCATCCGAATTCCCTGTTCCAGTATCTCTATCTTTCTTTCTTTTAAAAGCCTTCCCACACCCCGCTTAAAGGCCGCCTTGCTCATTCCAAATTCCTGCCGGATCTTCTCCGGATCCGCTTTATCGGTAAACGGCAGCTCCCCGCCGTATCCCCGGATCACTTCCAGAATCTTTTCCGCATCCTTGTCCATCTGCTCCGGGATCTTTTCCCGCAGATTTAAGTCCAGCTTGCCGTCTTCCTTCACCGCGGTCACCCGGGCCTCTATGCGGTCTCCCACACGGAGCCTGCCCACCGCGTCCTTCTTCGGGATCAGGGCGGAATACTGGTCGTCCACTGCCACGAAGATTCCAAAATTGTCGCTGGTATCGTAAATAAGCCCGGTTACCTTATCATCCCTTTTATAAGGCGAATCTGTCCGCAGCAGGTGGTACACCTTCATAGTAGCGCACAATCTCTCGCTTTTATCAATATACAGAGACACCAGGCAGGAGTCCCCCTTCTGTACCTTCGCGGTCTGCTGTTTAAACGGCAGGAACAGATCCTTGTCCAGCCCCCATTCCAGAAATGCGCCCATTTTGCTTGTATCCGCCACCTTAAGCACCGCCAGCCCTCCCAGGGTCAGCTTCGGCTCATACGTGGTGGCGATCAGACGGTCATCGGAATCCTTATACAAAAACACTTCCACCGGGTCTCCCGGTTCAATCCCTTCAGGAACCTGCTTTTTCGGCAGAAGGACCCTTTGCTCGTCATTTCCCAGATAGACGCCGAAAGCCACCTGTTTGACAACAGTCAGCACCTGTTTTTCTCCTAATCTCATTTCCCATTCCTTTCATTCTGTAGCCATTTCATTTTTCATACTGCAACACATCAGTCTGCAGCCTGCACGCAGTTCAGGATGTGCCGCGCCACATGCACCCCGCTGGCCGACGCATGGGACAGGGAATGGGTCACGCCGCTGCCGTCCCCGATCACATACAGCCCTTTATAGGGTGTTTCCAGGTTCTCGTCAATATTCACTTCCATATTGTAGAATTTCACCTCTACGCCGTAGAGAAGCGTATCGTCATTGGCCGTCCCCTGGGCAATCTTATCCAGGGCATAGATCATCTCGATCAGGCCGTCCAGGATTCTCTTCGGCAGGACAAGGCTCAGGTCCCCGGGCGTAGCCGCCAGCGTGGGGCGCACCAGTCCTTCCTCGATCCGCTTCCAGTTGCTTCGGCGTCCCCGGATCAAATCTCCGAAACGCTGTACGATCACGCCGCCTCCCAGCATATTGGACAGCCGGGCGATGCTTTCCCCGTACCCGTTGCTGTCCTTGAAGGGCTCGGAAAAATGTTTTGCCACCAGAAGGGCGAAGTTGGTATTCTCCGTCTGCTTCTCCGGGTCCTCATAGCTGTGCCCGTTGACCGTCACAATCCCCTTGGTATTTTCATTGACCACGATGCCGTAGGGATTCATGCAGAATGTCCGCACATTGTCCTCAAATTTTTCCGTCCGGTATACGATCTTGCTCTCATACAATTCATCGGTCAGGTGGGAAAAAATCTCCGCCGGAAGCTCCACGCGCACGCCGATATCCACCCGGTTGGAGCTGGTCGGGATATTCAGCTCCTGGCAGACCTCTTCCATCCATTTGCTGCCGCTCCTGCCTACGGAAACGATACATTTATCGCAGTCGTCGGACTGCTCCCCGCAGTACACACGGTATCCCTGTTCCAGCAATTCGATATGATCCACCTGATGATGGAAACGGAACTCCACCTGATCCTTTAACTCGGCATACAGGTTTTCCAGAACCACGTAGTTGATGTCCGTTCCCAGATGACGCACGGACGCATTCAGCAGATTCAGCTTGTTCTGCAGACAGAGCTTGCGGAACTTGGAGCCTGCGGTCGTATACATCTTTGTCCCTTCGCCGCCGTGGGAAATATTGATCTCGTCCACGTATTCCATAAGGGAAATGGCCTCTTTTTTTCCAATATGCTCGTGCAGTGTCCCGCCGAAATCGTTGGTGATATTATATTTTCCGTCGGAAAACGCGCCTGCCCCGCCGAACCCGCTCATGATCGCGCAGGTTTTACAGTTTACGCAGCTTTTCACCTTCTCCCCGTCAATGGGGCAGTTCCGCTTCTCCAGCGGGCTTCCCGTCTCAAACACGGCAATTTTTAAATCCTTGTTTCCCTTTACCAGTTCATACGCGGAAAAAATCCCTCCCGGGCCCGCGCCTATTATAATCACATCGTACTTCATCTTTTTTGCTCCTTTACTGTTGATCTCCTGCCAACCTCTTTTCTCTGCCTTTTGCCTGTCCTGCTTTCCCGGCCTCCGGCTTTCTCATTTCAGCTCCGCCACCACATATGCATGGCCCGCTTCATCGCACAGCTCCACCACCGTCCGTCCCTCTTCCCGGGAAACCTTTGGGAAAATAATGTCTCCCATGACCGCGGACTTTTTGTAATCGACCCGCAGCTTGTGAACCTCCATCTCTCCTGGGAGCACGTCCATCACCATCTGGATATACTGGCTGTTATTGACATGCTCGTTGGTATCAATATGAACCCTTCTCACGGGAAACGGCTCCAGTGCCTGCCCCTCTTGCGAAAGCCCGATCTTCCTGCCCTCGTACTCCATCTCCAAGGGGTCTTCCAGGCCGTAGGGCGCGATTTCCTCCTCCCCGGGCTTTATGGGACGCCCGGTCTGCGCGTCCATGAAAACCCAGATGGAATTGGCGCAGGCCAGCCGGTCTCCATCCGCATCATCTATGTAAAAATTCCGGTTTCCGAAAAATCCCCTGAATCCCGTAGCCATTGTCCCCACCGTGATCCGCTCACCCAGCTTCGGAAAACGGCGGATCTCCACCTGCCAGTAGGACAGGAGCCACACCCGATGCCTTTCCCGCAGGGCGGCCAGTCCCACTCCGATGTCCTCCGACTGAAAGGTACTGCAGTCCTGCAGATAATTCATCATGGCCGGCAGGGTCAGTGTCCCCTTGTGGTCTACTTCGCTGTATCTTACTCTGCTGTCAAATGTATAAATCATTGCTTTTTATCCTTTCCGCGCTCCAGAAAGTACCATTTGATCCGAAAATCCGTCTCTGTCGTAATCTGCGCATACTCCTCTTCCGTCAGTACGTTTTGAAGCTTCTGCTTTCCTTCCTCGGGAACCACCGCGTTTGCCGCATCCAAAAAGCAAAGGCTCGGGTACAGCACACACCACCAGTTATGCCCTTTTGCGTCTCCGAGTTCGATCCGGAGCGCCTCATAGTTTCCCGCCGGAAATGTCATGTCCCCGTAGGTCCTGTCCGGAAACCAGCATGTCGTAACCGCGGCATGAACCGGATAATCATATCCCTCTTTCGAAACGATCTCTCTGCCCACGTCTTCCAGTTCATCCGCGTGCCTTCGAATCCAGCGGACTGTCTCCCGTACGTCCAATGTCTCCGGCATCTCCCCTTCCAGGAAATCCAGAATCCCGTCCCGCACCGTAAGTTTCAGCGTCTGATCCTCTTCACTGTCGCTGTTGGCCAGGATATGGAACCGCAGAACCTCCTCTGCCAGATGTTCCTGCATCCGCCCCTCTGCCGCCATGCCGCTTCTCCACATCACAAACCAGGTGACCAGCGCCGCGAGCAGCAGCGAGAGCACAAGGATCATATACCGCTCCGGGTTCCGGCTTCCAATGCCCTCTGTTTTGTATCTGTCTGCACGATATTCTTCCATATGTAACTTCCTCCATCCTTTCAGCCTTCGAAATCCCCGATCCGGCTCCCGTCCCGATCCGTATTGCAAAGAACTGTCTGATATCGAAAGTATTGCCTGTTTTCCGGCAAGTATTCCGCTTCGGAATACTTTTTCGCTATTCCTGCCCCCGCAGAATACCGCTGACTCTTTTTACCTGATTGTCGATGTGCTGGCAGGTGATCCGGGTCGCCTGTTCCACCTCGCTGTTCTCAATGGCGCGGATGATCTCCCGGTGCTCCTCCAAAAGCTTCGGATGACACTCTTTCCTCTTTAGATATTCTGCCCGGTAACGGTACATCTGTTCCCGAAAATTGCTCAGCAGTTGAATCAGCCTCTGGTTGTCCGTCGCCAGATAGATGACGTCATGAAATGCCACATCGGCTTCGGCAACCACCGTAATATCGTCATGTCCCAGAACCTTTTCAAAATCCTCTTCTGCTTTTTTCAGCTCCGAAAGTCCCTGTGCGCCCATTCTCTCGCAGGCAAGCCGCACCGAAAGCGCTTCCAGGGAACGCCGTACCTCCAGCACGTCCCGCAGGCTCTTCTCCGTAATCTGAGCCACCTCCGCGCCGCGCCTTGGGATGATCAGCACCAGTCCCTCCAGCTCCAGCTTCCGGATGGCCTCGCGAATGGGTGTCCGGCTGACTCCCAGCTTGTTGGCAAGCTTGATCTCCATAAGCCGTTCTCCCGGCTTTAACTCTCCCCGCAGGATTGCCTGGCGCAGGGTGTTGAATACCACGTCCCGAAGAGGCAGAAAGTCATTCATGTTTATTTCAAATCCAGGCTCCATCCGTCATTCCCTCCTTGCATTATGTACATTGGTCACATAGACCTGTTTCGCCAGGGCTTTTTTTCTGATCCTTTCCTGTGCGGCTCTCGCCTTCATTTTATTTTCAAACAGGCCGAACACAGTAGGCCCGCTCCCGCTCATCATGGCGTTCAACGCGCCTGCCGAAAGCATTTCTTCCTTGATCTCCCGGATCACAGGGTATTTTGGGATCGTCACATCCTCCAGAACATTTCCCATGCAGGCCGCCGTGTCCCTCAGACTGCCCCGCTGCAATGCCCGGATCAGACCGTCGATGTCCGGATGGCTGACGATTTCTTTCGAATCCAGCGCTTCATACACGACTCTGGTTGACACACTGATGGGCGGCTTTGCGATCAGCACCGCACACCTGGGGATCGAAGGAAGGACCGTCAGCTTTTCCCCGATTCCTTCTGCCAGTACCGTACCGCGCATAATACAGTAGGGCACGTCCGCCCCCAGCTTCACGCCCCGTTCCATCAGTTCTTCCCGTGTCAGATGCAGCCCGAACAGCCGGTTCATGCCGAAGAGTACTGCAGCCGCATTGGCGCTGCCCCCGGCCATCCCTGCCGCCACAGGAATATGCTTCTCCAGGGTGATGCGCACCCCTCCCGGCAGGTCAAATTCCTCCAGCATCATCTGAGCGGCCTTGTAGGCAATATTTCCCGAATCATCCGGCAGGTAATACAGGTTGGAGGACAGTTCAATCCCCGGTTCTTCCCTGGATTCCAGCTTTACGTTATCATACAGGTAGACGGACTGCATGACCATGCGCACGTCGTGATACCCGTCCTCTCTTCTTCCCAGCACGTCCAGCCCCAGATTAATTTTTGCAAGCGCTTTTAAGTCCATATGTCTCATATCCCGTCCTCCAACCATCTATTCCCTGAGTCGGCCTGATTCCTCATGCTGCCGCTGTTTTGATTCATTATAAAAATCCTCATTAGCAAGGTTCGCCATGGAGCCGCATTCTAATGAGGATTTTACCATACAAGCTGATTAAATAAAATCTTTTTCCGTCAATATGATCCGGTCCGAATCATCCCTGTTTTTCCCTAATACACGCTTCACCAGCTTTTTCGCCGATGCCTTCTGTGAATGCTCCATCGCCTCGTCCATCACTTCCTTAACCTCCGCAATGGTCACGGCATGGTCTTCCCTCTGCAGCATGTCGATCCGGCTGTACAGCGCAAGGATACCCATCTCATCAATCTGGTATCCGTTTTCCTGCGCATAGGTCTGGCCGAATGTCACAAGCTCGTCATTGATCAGGATCGGAACCTCCAGACGGCTTGTAAACTTTCTCCGAAATTCCCGGTTGGAGGTCAGAAGCCGGTCCAGGGGCTTCCTCTGGTCTTCCAGCACAATCAAAAGCTCTCCGGTATCCCTCTCCATCGCCTTATTCACCCGGGCAACCGTCTTTTCATTCATCTTGCCTGCTTTTTCAATGATCAGCGCGCCGCCGTACAGCTTGCTGAAAATGTCGCTGATCTTTTTCTTATTCAGAGAATCTCCGGTGACAATCGCAACCCTTCCCTGGCGGATGTTCCTCTGCTTCTGGATGGCCTTCACCACATCCACGGCAAGCACGGTCTTTCCGTTGCCTTTATTTCCGATGATCAGCAGGTTGCCGGTGTTGGAAGTCCCTCTCCGGTTGGTGCAGTTCTTATCCTGTTCCAGTACGTCTACAAGCTGTTCGCTCATGCCCCGCACCGGTACAAAATAGGAAAACAGCTTCTTCTGTTCCTCGGTCAGCCCTGCCCTTGTACCGATTCCGCTCTGTGTCTTTAAGTCATATCTTCCATGAACCACAAATCCGGTATCCGACATGGACAAAGCGTCTGAAATCTCGTCCATCGGCAGCGGCGACGTCTTTCCGGTGGCGATGAGCTTGGCCGTTTCTTTTCTGCTGAGCGGCGTAGACCTGGAGAGAATATCCACCTCTTCTTCCTCGTCCGGAACCTCGCGCTCATCATACCGCCTTCTGGAACCCTTCTGCGGACGGAACTCATGCTCCAGATTCGCTTCTACGGAAGCCACGTCGTACTCGGCTTCGTCTTCCTCGTAATATTCCTCGTCCCCATCTTCGTACTCGTAGTATTCTTCCTCTTCATCCGCGTATTCAAATTCATCCTCGCCGGCATATTCCGCTTCGTAATCCGGGTCGTCCTCATACCCTTCATCGCCGTATCCGTCTTCATATGCGGATTCCTCGTCCCCGTACGCATCGGCATATTCCCCATATCCGTCCTCGTACTCCTGACTGTCCTCCTCATATGCTTCGGCATACACACCGTCCTCTGCCTCATATCCGCCGTCCTCATATTCCTCTCCGGCGTCTTCATAGTCCCCGGCATACTCCGGTTCTTCTTCCCCGTAGACAGGCTCAGATTCATCATAGCCCGCTTCTGCGTCTTCATAATCCCCGGCATATTCCGGTTCTTCTTCCATGTAAGCCGTCTCCCCGGGTTCGTATTCTTCGAATCGGGATTCCTCTTCTTCATAAACCGGCTCTGCAGACTCGTATTCTTCTCCATACTCCGGCCCGCTCTCTCCGTAGACCGGCTCTGCAGATTCATATTCTTCGAACTGGGGTTCCGCTTCCTCATAAACCGATTCCGCGGACTCGTATTCCCCGGCGTATTCCGGTTCTGTCTCCTCGTAAGGCATCTCAGCGGATTCGTATTCTCCGGCGTACTCCGGCTCTTCTTCTGTGTATTCCGTCTCTTCCGGCTCATATTCTCCGATGTAGCCGGACTCTTCTTCTGTATATTCCGCGTATTCCGGCTCATACTCTCCGGCATATTCCGGTTCTTCTCCCGCGTATTCATCCTCATACCCGGGATCACTGTCCTCGTGATATTCTATGGTAAAGCGGCCTCCGGCTTCTTCTCCGCTGATCTCCCCAAACTCCGCTTCTTCGTCGTATTCATCGGCAGCTTCCTCGTCTCCGCCGAATCTGATCTCTATATCTTCTGTAAATTCCTCTGCTCCCAGGCCGCCTTCCGCATCCGCAGGCAGCTCATCCCCGTACTCATCCTCATCCAGAACATCGTCATAATCCTCAAACCACTCCGATGACTCGTCCACACGAAGATTTTCCGCGATTGCCCCCATATTTTCCGGGGTCTCCGGCTCCTGTCCGGACGGCTCCGGTTCCTGCACTGTCTCTTTTTCTTCAGCAGCAGGCGCAGTCTCCTCCACAGGAATAACGCCTTCAATCTCATCGATCATCCGCTGAATATCCAACGGTAAGATGGGCTCACCGGCTTTGCTCTTTCCTGATCCCGTGCTCCCATTTTCCGATGTGTATGCAGCCTCCCGCGGCTCGGCAACCTCCTCGATCTGGATTCCCAAAGTTCCCGGGGAATCCTCTGATACGATCCGTCCGTCCCCGTATTCCTCCGGCTCATCGTCCATATCTGCCATAAGGTCCAGAAGATTCATCTGGCCTTCTACCTGATCCCTGTGCTCCGCAGCTGCCTTCGGCGTTCCCGCATACTGCACTTCGAACGGCATCTCCTCTTCCTCATCCAGCTCCTCAATCGTCCTTCTGGCTTCCTCGTCCAGCTCTGCGATGATCTTCCTGGCTTCCTCGTCCAGTTCCGCAATGGCTCCTCCGGCTGTTTCGTCCATACCTGCGGCGGCTACGGGGTTTTCCTCCGGCTCTGCAGCCGGCGCTTTAGCTTCCTCTGTCTCTACAGCCGGACTTCCCGCTTCCGCGCCCTGTTCCCCGTGGGCTCCGGCGGGTTCTCCTCCAATCCCTGCAATGGTGTTCAGCGTGTCCTTATCAATGATTCTGGTATCCCCGCCAAGTCCGGTCTGCAAGGTATCTGTATCCCCGCTGTCGGGAATTTGTGTCTCCCGGGTATCCGCCGATTCCTTTTCCAGCGGGACTCCCACGTCCGCATACAGCTCTTCCAGCGTCTTTTCTTCCGTTTGCTTCGGTTCCTCCGGCTTCACAGCCTCTTCCGGTATTCCGGCATTGGCCTTGCGTATGGGCTGCATGATCGTTGTAACCGGTTCGATATGGCCGCTTCCTTCAGAATCCGATCCGAACGCGTCGTCCATAAACGGATCCGGAAGCAGTTCTTCCAGGTCAGGATCGACTTTCAGTTCCCGAAGCCCCTTCTGGCCGGAAATCTCATCAACCAGCTTTAAATCCGCAATCGACTCAATCTCCTCAATAGCCCCCTGGAAGCGGTCTTCCTCAAATACCACATCCGTACTGACGGGTTCGCTGGAGGAATCCTTTACCTTATCGTCCTCTCCCATCCCCAGGTTCAGCAGGCTTTTGATGGCCTCATCCAGCTTCATGGTACTGCCGATCTTTCTGCCCTTGGATTCCCGCTTCGCTGACTCCTGGGCCGGCTGCACGTCAGCCTCTTCCGAAATCCCTTCCGCTTCCGCCAGCATCTCTTCTACATTCTCCTCTTTTTCAGCAGCATCCTTTTCCTTTTTATATTCCAGCACATCCGGCATCTCCATAGTCTCGCTGGACATCCTTGAATACCGGTTGTCATACTTTTCCTGTTGGGACGGCGTCAGAGGTTTGTACTGCATCTTCAGTTCCATGGCCTGGTAAACATATTTTCCTTCGTTAAACCACAGGATCAGGTCGTCGCATTCCTCCAGGCATTCGGCAGTCATGCCTGCTTCCTGATACCGTTTCGCCAGCTCATAGGCCCATTCTTCGATATACTCCGCTTTCTTAAACGCTTCCAGCGCTTCGATCTGCTGCTCAATGGGCGCACGCTGGGCGCGCAGGATCTGGTACCGCAGGATAAACTTGTTGGGATCCTTCGGCGCAATCTGCTGAAAATCGTCGTAATAGTCTATGGCTTCATCCACATTTTTTGTCTTCAGCGCAAGCGTACAAAGCCGATAGACGATCTTCCTGCTCCCTTCCGCGCGATGATAGGCAATATTCAGAACCTCGTAGCTTTTCTGATAGTCCCCGTTCTTTTCATAGATGTCACTGACATCTGTCAGCATTTTCGTGTTGCGCACCCGCTTCCAGTCTATACTGTCTGCAATCTCCGCAGCCTTATTAAATGCACCGTCCTCCATAAGTTCAAGCATCTGTCCTGTCTTCAGCTTATACTCATATTTGTCCACTGCCGTTCACCTCGTTATCATTCTCTTTAATCTGTATCTGCTTAGTACCCTCATAGATATGACCGCAACAATAGAAAAGCAGGCCGTACAGATCCTGACTGCCTGGGACTGCCCTCGCATTTTTCGTCGCAGTCCGCACTTTCTGACCGCAAACCGCAACCATTCTTCTCCTTAGTTTACCATAAGTATCGCATATTGTCAAAAAAATGCATCCTCAAATCTCATTGAAGATGCATTTTTAACATTTATTTAATTTTTTCATATTTTATTTTTAAAATCGGAGGAATCTCTCGACTCTCACTCCTGTAAGACCTTTACTTTGATAAATGATTTAGCAGGCATATGTCTTTTCGCTTTATCCGCTCCTCTCACATATTCATCTCTCTAAAAGTATATACCCTCAGTTATTCACATCTATAATCGTTTGCCTGCTGAAGTATTGCCTTTTCAATATCCCAACAATCTACTAAATTATTCTTCCTATAACCCGGCATACTTCTCTTAAAAATGCAATCCTCCTGATGTTTCTTTACACATCTTTGGGACTCCTGCCATATGCGGTACCTGTAATTCAATATGTCTGCAAATGCTGAATCTCTTGATTAACGTCCGGCTTCTTCATACTCTCCGATTGTTCTGTCCTTTTCACTCTTATTGAGCCGGAGCCTTTTATCTTAAATAAGTAAAGGTCTCTTCTCCACAGGAATGTACATCTGCCGTACCACTAACATATTGAATTGTAATAAACTCTACACTGTCCACGGGACCTTTACCTCCTTTTCTTATACTTCAACCACCCTCCGAACCAGATTCTGATTGTTCTATAAGTTGTGTCTCCCCGGAAAATGGCTCCTCCTGAGATATTGGATTGATAAATCGTATCTCGTTTGGATTGATCTTATATTATCATACAGGCTCTTATTTGTCAACACATTTTTGGAATATTTTTCTAATAAATTTATAATTGTCTATTTTGTATAAAATTTTCTGAATATTCATCAGATTCAGACAGTAAAAAACCGGAGCCTGCCGCATCCGGGATTCAAAAATCACAGATACGACAGGCCCCGGCAGCGATTGGAATGTCCGCTGTATTTTTCCTCCGGGCCGCTCCTTTACAGGACGAAGCCTGCGGCATTTTTTTCAAAATCCGCTCAGCAGATCTCCGCTCCCGCAGGCATATCCTTCTCGGGAACCATGAGGGAGAGGACGCCCTCTGCATCCTCCGCGCAGAGCAGCATTCCCTCCGAAAGGACTCCTGCCAGCTTGGCGGGCTTTAAGTTGACCAGAACCATCACTTTTTTGCCGACCATATCCTCCGGCGTATAGTGGGCCTTGATCCCCGATACGATCTGCTTCACCTGGCTTCCGACCTTCACCTTGGAGCAGAGAAGCTTCTTCGACTTGGGCACCTCCTCGCAGGCGATGATCTCACCGACCTGGAACTGCATTGCGCCGAACTGGTCAAAGGTGATCTCCGGCTTCGCCTCAATATCAATCACAGTCTGTTCTTCCTCCTGGGCGCCCTGATCCGCTTCCTCTACCGGCGGATGCAGTTCTTCCACTTTCTGCAGCACTTCTTTCAGATCCAGCCTCTGGAAGAGGATCTCCGGCTTATCCGTCACATGCCCTTCATTGAGCTGGGAGAGGATCTTCCGGCTCGTAGATGGCATAAATGCCTCCAGAAGCCTTCCGCCCGCGGAGATTCCCTGGATCAGGTTCCACAGCACGGTCTCCAGACGGTCTTTTTTCGCCTCTTCCTTGGCCAGTACCCAGGGCATGGTCTCGTCAATGTATTTGTTGCACCGCTTGAACAGATTGAAGATTTCCGTCATCGCATCTGCCACGCGGAGATCGTTCATTTTTGCGTCTACCGCTTTTGCGGTGCTTTCCATCACGGCCTTCAGATCCCCGTCCACTTCCTCCGCGGCTCCCTTGTCGCTTACCACGCCGCCGAAATACTTGTTGGTCATGGATACGGTCCGGTTGACCAGGTTGCCCAGCGTATTTGCCAGGTCGGAATTGAGCCGTTCCACCATCAGTTCCCAGGTAATGACCCCGTCATTCTCAAAAGGCATCTCATGGAGTACAAAATAGCGTACTGCGTCTACGCCGAAGAAATCCACCAGTTCATCCGCGTACAGTACATTTCCGCGGGACT
>Ga0137306_102315_pt1 | contig 16334 bp, 16 predicted proteins | sample Inofroosms_March_FD_97187 | JGI IMG/M metagenome (GOLD analysis project Ga0137306, IMG submission 97187) | Mouse cecal microbial communities from Vienna, Austria - N-Acetylneuraminic and N-Acetylglucosamine D2O microcosms_March | ecosystem: Host-associated > Mammals > Digestive system > Large...
TGGAATTTACGCTGCAGTTTGTCATAGAAAGTCTGTTCATTAACAAAGTTAGGGAATACGTTATTCTTAATCAGCTGCTGGGTCAGCGTGCTGGCTCCCTGCATATGCCCTTGAAGCAGAGAAACCGCCGACCGGGCAATACCCCGGATGTCAATACAGTTGTGTTCATAAAAACGCTCGTCCTCAATCGCTACGAACGCATGCTGGAGATCCACCGGAATCTCGTCAATGGACTTGTAGATACGGTTGGAGCCGGAGGCTACGAACCGTTCGATCTCCTTCTTCCCGTCGTCAGCGTATACGAAGGTCGTATAGCCCTGGGGCTTGACATCGGAGGGAGATACCTTCGGGGCGTCGTCAATGATCTTTTTGACAAATAAGCCGCCGCCGATCACGCCTGCCACACCTATGACGATTATACAGAGGAAGAAGGCCTTAACCAGTCTGAGTCCGACCCGCTTGCCCTGCATGGTAGACTTGGATGTTATCCTTTTTTGTTTTTGAGCAGCTTTTTTCTTACTATAATTCATAAGTGCTTGCCTCCTTTATACGCAGTCATTATAGCAAATAAACTTGTTGAAATAAAGAAAAAAATGAAAACTTCACATTTTAGTAGGAAAATCTTAAGAAATTTAATATACTAGTATTATGTAGGAGGGCGTAACATGACAGAACAATGTAAAATCGTATATCAGGGCGGCGAGGGTGAGCTGGTGGAGAAAAAATCCCGCTTCATCGCCACGGTCGTTCCGGCAGGGACGGAGGAGGAGGCACTTTTCTTTATCGAAGCCATGCGGAAAAAATACTGGGACGCAAGGCACAACTGCTTTGCCTATGTCATCGGGGACAGGAATGAACTTGCCCGCTGCAGCGACGACGGGGAACCTCAGGGAACTGCCGGGAAGCCGATGCTTGACGTGCTTCTGGGGGAAGGGATTCACAATGCAGCGGTGGTAGTGACCAGGTATTTCGGCGGCGTGCTTCTTGGGACAGGCGGCCTGGTGCGCGCTTATTCCGGCGCAGTGAAGGCGGGGCTTGCCTCATCTGTGATTATAACCAGAATGCGGGGTGTTAAACTGGTAATCTCCACAGACTATACCGGGCTTGGGAAGATCCAGTACATTCTCGGGCAGAGGGGGATTTGCATTTTGAATTCGGAGTACACAGATACCGTCCGGTTAGAGGTGCTGCTGGCGGAGGACATTAAGGAGCAGGTAAAAGCAGAGATTACAGAAGGAACCAATGGACAGGCAGGGCTTTGCGAGACGGAGAAGCTTCAGTTTGCCGAGATCAGCGGGGTGCCGACTGTCCTTTAAAAAGGAGGAAGTATGAACGTATTAGTTGTAGTTGACATGCAGAATGATTTTATCGACGGTGCGCTTGGCACTAAGGAGGCGCTAAAGATCGTGCCGCGGGTGGCGGAAAAGATCAGGGGATTTGACGGCAGAGTATTTGCCACAAGAGATACCCACGGGGAGGATTATCTTGAGACCCAGGAAGGGAGGAACCTTCCGGTAAGGCATTGTATCCGCGGCAGCAAAGGGTGGGAGATCTGCCCGGAGATCGGGCCGCTGATAGCGGATGAGCCGGTTGACAAGGTAACCTTCGGAAGCGTGGAGTTAGGGAAGCTTTTGAAGGCGTGCCATGAGCAGGAAGCCATCGAGAGTGTTACCTTAGTAGGACTGTGCACAGATATCTGCGTCATATCCAATGCGATGATCATCAAGGCAAGCCTGCCGGAGGTGCCGATCATCGTGGATGCGTCGTGCTGTGCAGGTGTGACGCCGGAAAGCCACCGGCAGGCCCTTGAAGCCATGAAGGCCTGCCAGATTGCCGTCGTTAACGGATAAGCTGGTGAAGTCTGCCGGCGGATCAGGGCATCCGGGGGAGGTTAGAAGGATACAGTCAGTCCAGGATCTCATCAAGATGCCGTAAAAACAGCCGGCGGACAGCCGGGTATTCCCCCAGACCCTTAAGATGGCAGACCACATGGTATCCGGCGCGCGCAAACTGGGATGCCCAGGAATCCTCGGCGTTTCCTGCCATATCGTTTTTGGCGTGGTCGCCGGCTACGGTCATCAAGGGAGCCAGGTGGACAGTCTTTATCCGGGAAGGATCAAGCAGAGGGATGATCTGCGCGGGGGAAGGGTATGCCTCTACAGTCCCCACGTGGATATCCGGATGACCTGTCTCCCGGAACATATAATCCAGCGCCGCATAGCCTGTGTTGGAATGATGCTTGGTGCCGTGTCCCATGAGGACAAGGGCCGCCCCGCCGGAGGCGAGAATATCCGAGAATTCCCCGGCAATGATGCGGGTGAGCTCTTTCATGTCTTCCGTAGAAGATAGAAGCGGTTTCCCAAAGAAAATAGCGGAGAAAAAGTCTTTGAATCTGCAGGTATCCTCCTTCAGCAGTTCGTATTCGATGCCGTTGATGATATGAGTGGCCTGGATATAGACATGGGTGATCCCGTCCGCCTTCATCTGCGCCAGGGCTTCTTTAGTGCCGAATATTTTCTCGCCCGTATTTTTTAAGATCTTCGCTCTGATCACTCCGCTTGTCCAGGCAAAATAGACAGGGATCTGGGGATGTGCCACACAGACGGCGGCTTCGATAGCGCCGATTGTCTTTTCTCTTGTATCCTCATGGCTGGTGCCGAAGCTCACCACGAGGATTCCTTTCTTTATCTTCATATTGATAATTCCTCCTGCTGCGCCAGGCAGCTGTTTTGTTCCTGCGTATCCGGCGGGGAAGCCGGGAAGCCGTTTTGCTCCTGTGTATCCGGCGGGGAAGTCAGGCGGCTTTTCAGCTCCTCCATATTCCGCGGCGCCGGCGACTTCTCCCTGACCAGATTTCTGGACTGGAGTTGATGGAAAACCGTCAGGAGCATAGGCGGCGTAAGATGTGTCTTTTTCAGCAATGCATGATCAGAAAACAGTCCGGCGGGATGTCCCTGCCGTAATATCCTGCCTTCGTCAAACAGGATGATTTCGTCAGCCCATTCGTAAGCATAGTTGACATCGTGGGTCGCCATCATCACTGTAATTCCCCGTTCCGTAATGCGCCGGGTGATCTGATGGATCATTTCCGTGTAAAAGGGGTCCAAGGCGGCGGCAGGCTCATCCAGAATGATAAGTTCCGGCTCCATGACCAGGATATCCGCGATGGACACTAGCTTTTTCTGCCCGCCGCTCAACGCGTGGACCGGCTTGTGGGCATAGGCAGTGATTCCAAGCTCCTCCATGACCGCGTCAACCCGTCTGCGCGTCTCTTCCTCGGAAAAACCGAGGTTTAGCGGCCCGAAGGAAATCTCCTGGCGGACACTTGCGGCAAAAAGCTGGCGGTCCGGATCCTGGAATACGATGCCTACCTTCCGGCGCAGCATAAGCAGATCCTTTTTCGTGCGGCCGACGGGCCTGCCGCTCAGATACAGGGAGCCCGAAGAGGGCGTATATATGCCGTTGCAGCACAGGAAGAAAGTGGATTTCCCAGAACCGTTAGCGCCCATGCAGGCGATCTTCCTTCCCCGCTTTATGGTGAGGGAGAGGCCGTTTAAGGCAGGCGTGCTTTCCCCCTCATAAGTATAGAAGAGACGCTCTGCGCTGAGCAGGATCTCCCTATCGATGTTGTGATCCTCCGAAAGTTTCATGGCGTGCCTCCTGACAGCTTAAGAAAAATGACCGCGAGATACAAAAAAAGCTCAAAGACTGCGATACTAAAGACTTCGGAGGCCTTCGCCGGGTGATCTTCCGGGAGTACCCGGAGCGTCCCGTTATAGCAGCGCGACTCTAAAGCGTCATAAAGCTGGCCGGAGCGGCGGATAGACAGGATAAAGATACTGCTTACCATAGCGGCAAAGGATTTCCGTGAAGCAGCCAGATTCCGGTTTCCGAGCCGGGCATGCTGGGAGACGGTGATATCTTCCGCCAGCTTAAGCATCACAAAGATGTAACGGTAGATGAGCAGCATCAGCTCCAGGATCAGCGCCGGTACATGAAGCCGTTTAAGAACAGTTAAAATATCTGTCACCGGAGTGCTCAGGGACAGAAAATACAGGCAGGATATGCCTGCCAGTGCAGTGAGGATAAGTTCTGCGCCCTGCCTTAAGCCCTGGAAGCTTCCGGTGATGTAGTAAGAACCGGCGGAAAATGCGAAGGCGCCAAGAGGAACCTTCGATATATTGATGAAGATCGCAGCTGTGCCAAGAAGAAGAAAAGCTGCCGGCATTGACATCAGCTTTAAGTATCTAAAGAGGGGAAGTCCGCCCTTATATACCGTGAGGACTCCTGTGGCCGCCAGCACGAAAAGGGCGACGGCACATGAGCGGCTTAAGATGCATGCTGCAAGTGTCAGCACGGTGAATGCGGATTTTTCCACTGCATTGACATACCGGAGCTTTGAGCAGTAGCAAAGCCTGTCTATAATGATCATAGCTCTTCATCATCCTTCCCGAGCTTCCTGCGCTCGTAAAGCCGTCCCATGAAAAACGCGGTGATGCCTACGCCGATACCTGTCTGCACGCAGAACAGGAGGCTCTCGATCTCGCCCGGGATCTCCCCGCCGGTCAGGGACTCAAGAACTGGGGTAAACCATGGCTCATATTCCCCGTGAATCTGTTCTGCCATCTTGCTTCCGGCATCGTCCGAACCGCCGAATTCCGCGCCCCTAAGCGCCAGAAACGGAACCGCCGCGATCAGGACGGCTGCGGCAATCAACGCGAAAAGTATCTTTTTCTGCTTTTTTTCCATCTTCTACACCTCCTTAAGATAGCCGACAGACTTAAGCTCCGGCTTTGCGTAGGATTCAAGGCAGAGGACGATCGCTGCAGTCAGAAGACCTTCCACCACCGCGAGAGGGAGCTGGGTCGGGGCAAATACACCGAGAAACTTCAGGACAGAAGCCGATACACCGCCTGCTTCTGAAGGATAGGAAAGGGCAAGCTGGACGCTTGTCACACAGTAAGTAAACAGATCGCCGGCGGATGCGGCTAAGAATACGGTGGCCAGACGGCTCAGCTTACATTTTCTGCAGAGCATGTAGATTCCATAGGAGATAAACGGTCCTGCTATCGCCATGGAAAATGTATTGGCTCCCAGTGAGGTCAGTCCGCCGTGGGCAAGGAGAATCGCCTGAAAGATCAGTACGATCAGCCCCAGGATGCTGACTGCGCACGGGCCGAAGAGTATAGCGCCGAGTCCCGTGCCTGTCATATGGGAGCAGCTTCCGGTAATGGAAGGGATCTTTAACGATGAGATGACGAAGATAAATGCGCCGGACATGGCAAGGAGCGTCAGCGCCCTGCGGTTTTCGTCCAGAGTTTTCTTTATCCTCATAAAACCGGCTGCAAGGAACGGAAGGGAGAGAACTCCCCATGCGATACAGTATCCTGCCGGAAGATAGCCCTCCATAATATGCATCGCGTTGGCTGCCGGGCAGATTCCCCATGCGATGGAAAATACGGCGGCGGCAGCGATCAGTTTTTTCTGATTCTGAGTCATGGTAAACTCCTCCTTTGATTGAAAGTATGAAAAAAACACCTGGCTATACGGCGTAACCACGTGTAAACTGTATGCAGGGGCAGGTCTTCTGACTCAGGCGTCGTCGCAATGTCCCGCCTTCCCGGTTGCCCAGTGACATCTTAGGACATCGCCTGCGCAGGATGTCTTTATCACATCCCTTCGCATCTCTTCCATTACAGCGGCGCGACCGTACGGGAATCTCACCCGGTTTGTCTATTATCCTGTCCGGTAAGGCTCTGCTGAGTCTATAGGCAAAGCACACACCGGTAAGGCACCTCACTGCATTCAATCTGCCTTTATCATACAGCAGGAGGAGACAGGTGTCAAGGAGGCTAAATAGTATGTTACAATTCACGGCCCAGAAGCCGTATGACCCATGAGCAGCAACAATAGTATTACAAAATGATAATTTAATTGTAAATTTTGCAGGATGTGTTAAACTGTTAAAGTACCCTGGCAGACGAAAGGATATATGCTTTCTGGCTGACGGGGCAGTGGGAAAGGAATCTTTTAGGCAGGAGAGTGTTGTGATGTGTGGTAAAAAGCCTTATTTTCCGATGTTTATCGACCTGTCGGAAAAGCGGATCGCGATTGTCGGCGGCGGAAGGGTCGCTGAGAGAAGGGTGGAGACTCTCCTTAAGTTCACGGAGGATATCACGGTGATCTCGCCAAAGGTGACGGAAAAGCTCCAAGAACGGGTGAAGGAGGCGAAGGTGCGCTGGATCCCGGAAGAAGTATGCGGGGAAGACAAAGCATGGGGGAATGAAACGAAAAAGTTTCTCGAGGGCGCGGATATGGTGCTTGCCGCTACCAGTGACAGCACATGCAACGAACGGCTCATGCAATTTTGCAGGGAACGGGGGATCTGCATCAATGTCTCCCACAGGAAAGAATTGTGTGACTTCTATTTCCCGGCCGTTGTGGTCAAGGACAATGTGACTGTGGGGATCACCTCCGGCGGCTTGGATCATGCGCAGGCAAGAAGGGTACGGGAACAGATAGAGGACATCCTTGAAAATACAGGCCGGGCGCCGAAAGACGGGGCGCCGGAAGATCGGATATAAAAGAATAAGATACAAAAAATGTATGGCGGCAGAGAGGATATGGATGGATAAGAAGAAGGTACGGATCGGCAGCCGCAGAAGCAGGCTGGCGGTCATTCAGACAGAGGAACTGGTTTCTTATATAAGACAGCGGTGTCCGGATATGGAGCCGGAGATTGTAAAGATCGAGACGACAGGAGACAGGAGGCTGGATGTGACGCTGGATAAGATCGGCGGCAAGGGGCTGTTCGTGAAGGAGATAGACCGGGCGCTTTTGGCGGGCGGCATCGAGCTGGCGGTACATAGCCTTAAAGACATGCCTATGGAGGAATCCGGTGAGCTTCCTATCGTTGCTTTTTCGCAGAGAGAGGATGCCAGGGATGTGCTGGTGCTTCCGGAAGGAGTAAAGGTGTGGAGAGGGCGGGGCGTTATCGGCTGTTCGTCCTTCCGCAGGAGGATTCAGGCGAAGAGGGTGTTTCCGCAGGCTGAGTTTAAGATGATCCGGGGCAATGTGACGACTAGGCTTGAAAAGCTTGACCGGGGTGAATATGATGCCCTGATTTTAGCGGCGGCGGGATTAAAGCGCCTGGGGCTTGAGGAGAGGATCTCCCGGTACTTTTCGACGGAGGAGATACTTCCGGCGGCGGGGCAGGGTATTCTGGCTGTGCAGGGAAGAGCGGGGAAAGATTATCGTTTCCTTCAAGGCTTTGGCTGTCCTGAGACGTCAGTGGCAGCGTGCACAGAGCGGGCATTTGTGCGCTGCCTTGGCGGAGGATGTTCCTCGCCGGTGGCTGCCTACGCAGAGGCGGAGGACGGGGTGCTTCATCTAAGAGGACTTTTCTACCGGGAAGAGGATTCCTTTTTCATAGTAGAAAGCATGAGCGGCCCGGTATATGAGGCAGAGCAGCTTGGAATCTCGCTGGCCAGGAAGCTGTCGGAGAAGTATGGCAGGAAGATATAAAATAGGAAGAAATAAAAAAGTGCCAGATAGAGAAGGGGTAATCATTATGGAAGAAAAGGATATCATACGGTATGTTCAGGACAGATTATTTGAGCTTCAGGATCTGAAGTACAGGGAATTTCAAGCGAAGCTGATGCCCACCGTTTCGCCGGAGTGCATCATCGGCGTGCGCACGCCTGCCCTTCGAAAATTCGCGAAGGAATTCGGGAAGACAGAAGGAGCAAAAGAATTTTTAAGGCATCTGCCCCACAGATATTACGAGGAAAATAATCTTCATGGGTTTCTGGTGGCAGGCATGAAGGATTATGAACAGTGTGTAGAGGAGCTGGACAGATTCCTCCCTTTTGTGGACAACTGGGCGACCTGCGACCTGACGTCGCCGAAAACCTTTAAAAAGCATCTGCCGGAACTGCTTAAGAAGATCGAGGAGTGGATCGCTTCGGGGCATACGTATACGGTGCGGTTCGGCATCGGGATGCTGATGAGCTTTTATCTGGACGGGGAGTTTGGCCTGAAGTATCCGGAGATGGTGGCAGAGGTGCGGTCAGAGGAGTATTATGTGAATATGATGATTGCCTGGTATTTTGCGACGGCTCTTGCCAAGCAGTACGATGCAGTGCTTCCTTTTATCGAAAAGCGGCGCCTTGATAAGTGGACTCACAACAAGGCGATCCAGAAAGCGGTGGAAAGCTATCGGATCACGGATGAGCAGAAAGGGTATTTGAGGACGCTGAAGATCAGATAAAGGACAGGGCGGGATGAGACAGGAAGAGAAGGCAGGAAGAGCAGGAAGAGCAGAAAAAAGGCGGGAAACGGCAGAAAACGGGAAGACGCAACTGCCAGTTGACAAATTGACGGGTGTGATTTCTGGTGTGCAACTGCGAATATCGGTATCCTGATTTTGCAAAGCGGAAGGGATAGACCAGATGCAAGGCATATGCAGAGGGGTATACTGGATGCAGCAGACACACAGAGGATAGATCAGATGCAGGAAAAGAATAGGAGGAATTACATATGATCTTAGCGGACAAGATAATCACACTGAGGAAAAAGAACGGATGGTCCCAGGAGGAGCTGGCGGAAAAGCTTAATGTCACCAGGCAGTCTGTATCGAAATGGGAGGGCGCCCAGTCAGTGCCGGATCTGAATAAGATTCTGCTGCTGAGCCGGATCTTTGAGGTAAGTACGGATTTTCTGCTAAAGGATGAGCTGGAGGAGACGGATGAGATGCAGAATACCGGATATGTACCTGACAGGGCTTTGGAGGAAGCCAGGCCGGTGCGCCGGGTATCTATGGAGGAAGCCAGGAAATTTCTGGATATCAAAGAGAAGCTGGCGGGCAGGATCGCATTGGCTGTCTCTTTGTGCATCGTGTCGCCTGTCTGTCTGATACTGTTCAGTTCGGCGCAGGAGGCCGGGAAGATTCCGGTTACGGAAAATATGGCTGCGGGCGTGGGAGTCATGATCTTGCTTCTGCTGGTGGCGGCAGCAGTGGGGGTATTCATCTTCTGCGGGATAAAGACAGAGCCGTATGAATATCTGGAGAAGAGCAGGTTCGAGACAGAGTACGGCGTGGCCGGGATGGTGAAGGAGGAGAAGGAGAGATTCCAGAGTACTTACATGATCTGCAATATTATCGGAACATGCTGCTGTATACTGGCGGTAACGCCCCTTTTTGCCGTGGTCATCTTTACTGAGGATGATTTTATGATGACGCTGGCAGTCTGCGTGCTGCTCATTATCGTGGCGGTGGGTGTGTTCATCTTTACTTTTGCAGGGGTACGGTGGGAGAGTATGCAGAAGCTTTTGCAGGAGGGCGCTTATTCGGCGGTGAATAAGAAAGGCGAAGAGGCATTTGAGCCTGTCTGCCAGGCATACTGGCTTATCGCCACAGCGATATATCTGGGTTACAGCTTTTCTTCGCAGGAATGGCACAAGAGCTGGATCATCTGGCCGGTGGCAGGAGTGCTGTATGCGGCGGTCAAGGTCATCTGTGTGGCTGTGGTGAAAAAAAGGAGAATGTAGGTTACTGTTCATGGGTCAGGAATGCGCACTGGCTGCGCATTCCGTAAGAACATGATACAGGAGCGAGGGGCGGCTTTTGCGCAGCAAACTTAGGAATGCCGCCACGAATCGCTGCTGTGAGCGGCCTTGGGCCGTGAATGGTAGCGAATATAGAGGGAGCCGGATGGGCAGATTATAAGAAGCAGCAGAGGCTAAGACGAAAGGAGAGCGGTGATGGCAGAGGAAAGAAGGGTGTCTGATTCTGTCGTTGAGACGGTGCACATCGTGCGCCCGAATCATCTGAACAACTCGGGCAGGCTGTTCGGGGGGATTCTGATGCAGTGGATCGACGAGGTAGGTGCGCTGACGGCGAAAAGACACTGCCGCAAAAATGTGACGACAGTGTCGGTGGATAAGCTTCATTTTATAAAGGGAGCATACCCGAAGGATGACATCGTCATCAAGGGGAAGCTTACGCACGTAGGGAATACATCGATGGAGGTGAAGGTGGATACCTATGTGGAGGATGAGAATGGGGAGCGCACGCTGATCAACCGGGCGTACCTTACCGAAGTCGCCCTGGGGCATGACGACCGGCCGGTGCGGGTTCCGAGGCTCATTCTGGAGACGGAAGAGGAGCGGCAGGAGTGGCTGAAGGCAGAGAAGCGCAGGGAGCTTCGGAAGCTCCAGAAGGCAGGAGGATTTTAGATGGAAGGAAAGGTATGGCTTGTGGGGGCCGGGCCGGGAGATACAGGGCTTCTGACGGTGAAGGGAAAGGCGCTTTTAGCAAAGGCGGATGTGATCGTCTACGATCATCTTGTGGGAAACGAAATTCTTTCTTCGCTGGATGATGAAAAGAAGCTGATCAATGTGGGAAAGCTGGCGGGGCATCATCCCATTCCCCAGGAGCAGATCAACCAGATCCTTGCCAGGGAGGCGAAGAAAGGGCAGAGGGTAGTAAGGCTTAAGGGCGGAGATCCCTTTCTATTCGGCCGCGGCGGGGAGGAGCTTTCAGCGCTCCGTGAGCAGGGGATCCCTTTTGAGGTGGTGCCGGGCGTTACGTCCTCTCTGGCAGTACCTGCCTACAACGGGATTCCGGTCACCCACAGAGATTATGCGTCCTCGGTACATATCATTACCGGGCATAAAAGAAAAGGCTGGCAGGAGGATATGGATTACCGGGCGCTGGTCAGGGCCGGGGGTACGTTGGTATTTCTTATGGGCGTTACCGCTCTGACGGATATTGCAGGGGAGCTTTTAGCGGCGGGGATGCCTCCGGATATGCCGGCGGCGGTGCTGCAGGAGGGAACGACTGCGGGGCAGAGGAAAGTGACGGCGGATCTTCAGGATCTTCCAAAGAAAGCAAAAGCGGCGGGGATACGGCCGCCTGCGGTCATCGTCGTGGGGCAGGTGTGCAGGCTTTCGGAGGCGTTTTCCTGGCGGGAGGAGCTGCCTCTTTTTGGCGTAAGGGTCGCGCTGACGAGACCAAGACGTTTCATGCCGGCTCTGGCTGACAGATTAAGAGCCAGGGGAGCCGAGGTGCTGGAGCTTCCGACGATCCGTATTGCGGCGGTTAATGACGGCCGGCAGCTTTCCCGCTGTTTTAGGCAGATCGGGAGCTATGACTGGATCGTCTTTACCAGCCAGACCGGCGTGCAGGTATTTTTTGACCAGATGAAGAAGGAAAAGGTGGATATCCGGCGGCTTTCGGGAGCAAGATTTGCCGTGATCGGGGAAGGAACCCGGACGGCTCTTTGTGAGAGAGGGATCTATGCGGAGGTCATGCCGGAGGTCTACGACGGGGAGTCCCTGGGGCATGCTCTTGCAGGCCAGGGAGTCCGTGGCGGCCGCATCCTGATCCCCCGCGCCGGGAAGGGCAACGAGCAGCTTGTGCCGATTCTTTTGCAGGCGGGAGCAGCGGTGGAGGATGTCCCGGTCTATCGGACTGACCTTCATGCAGGCGGGGCCGTTTCTCTAAAAGAAGAGATCGAGAAAGGGAAGATTGATATCGCCGTGTTTACCAGCAGCTCTACAGTGGAGGGCTTTGCTGCGGCGGCGGGGCCGGACTGTTCCCGGATAAGGGCGGCCTGTATCGGGAGGCAGACGGCCCAGACGGCCGCAAAGCATCACATGCAGTGCCACGTTGCAAAAAAAGCAACCCTTGAGGCACTGACGGAGCTGGTACTGGAGCTGGCGTCGCGCCGGGAGTGAACGGTCACAAGGCAGGTACGGGCAGCAGGATATCAAGAGTAATACAGCGCTTATTTTTCGCAAGATGAGCAGTGACGCAGGACAGAAGGAGCCTGTCCGGAAAGGAATTAAGCATTTATGATTAAAAGACCAAGAAGGTTACGAGGCAGTGAGAATCTGAGAAAGATGGTGCGGGAGACAAGAGTGAACAAGGCGTCGCTGATCTATCCCATATTTGTGAAGGATGGGTCTGGGATAAAGGAAGAGATACCTTCCATGGAGGGACAGTACCGTTACAGTGTGGACCGTCTTCCCTATGCGCTGGAGGAGATCAGAGAAGCCGGCGTAGGGGCAGTGATGCTTTTCGGGATACCGGAGCATAAGGATGAGCAGGCGAGCCAGGCGTATGCGCAGGACGGAGTTATCCAGCGCGCCCTTCGCGAAGCGAAAAGGACATTTCCTGAGCTTTATTACATCACGGATGTCTGCCTGTGCGAGTATACTTCCCACGGACACTGCGGTATGCTCTGCGGACAGGAGATTGACAATGATCCTACTCTCAGGGTGCTGGCGAAGACGGCGCTTTCCCATGTGCAGGCGGGGGCGGATATGGTGGCTCCGTCGGATATGATGGATGGAAGAGTGGCGGCGATCCGGCAGATCCTGGATGAGAATCAGTTTACCGGCACGCCCATCATGTCCTATGCGGTGAAATATGCCTCCGGTTTTTATGCGCCCTTCCGGGATGCGGCGGATTCTGCGCCGGCGTTCGGCAACCGCAGGAGCTATCAGATGGATTACCACAACAGCCGGGAGGGGATCAAGGAAATGCTGCTGGATGAGGAGGAAGGAGCGGACATTATCATGGTAAAGCCGGCGCTGTCGTATCTTGATATGGTGGTGAAGGTCAAGGAGGCGACGAATCTTCCGGTGGCGGCCTACAGCGTCAGCGGGGAATATGCGATGATCAAGGCGGCGGCAGGAAAGGGATGGATCGACGAGAGGAGCATCGTGTGCGAGACAGCCGTTGCAGCATTCCGCGCCGGGGTGCACAGTTATCTGACCTATTACGCGAAGGAGCTTGCAGGCTATATGGACGAGGGAATGATCGGTTAAAGATCCGGATATCCATGAACGGACAAAGCCGGGAGAGCTTCCGGCAGAGAGGAGAATAAAGAGATGTTGTCATTTGAAAGCGATTATACAGTGGGAGCCCATGAAAAGATATTAAGCCGTATGCAGGAGATGAATCTTGTGCAGCAGAAGGGCTACGGAGGGGACGCAATCTGTGGGAGCGCCAAGGAAAAGATCCGGAAGGCGTGTAATTGTGAGCAGGCGCAGATCCAGTTCCTTGTAGGGGGTACCCAGGCGAATTCCATCGTAATCGCTTCATGTCTTGAGCAGTACGAGGGTGTTGTGGCGGCGCAGACAGGGCATGTGAGCGTCCATGAGGCGGGGGCGGTTGAATACACCGGGCATAAGGTGCTTGAGCTTCCCGGGCATGACGGAAAGCTGGAAGCCGGTGAGCTCTCTGATTATCTTAAGACCTTCTGGGAGGACGGCAACCATGAGCATATGGTATTTCCGGGTATGGTCTACATCTCCCATCCTACGGAGTACGGGACGCTCTACAGCTTAAAGGAACTGCAGGAGATCTCAGCGGTATGCAGGGAGTATGGAATTCCTTTATATCTGGACGGGGCGCGGCTTGGCTATGGGCTGATGAGCAGGGATACGGATGTTTCGCTGCCTGACATCGCGCGCTGCTGTGACGTCTTCTATATCGGCGGAACGAAGGTGGGCGCGCTGTTCGGTGAGGCGGTCGTGTTCACGAAGAAGAACATGCCAAAGTATTTTATGACTATGGTGAAGCAGCAGGGCGGGCTTCTTGCCAAGGGGTGGCTTCTGGGCCTCCAGTTCGATACACTGTTTACGGATAACCTGTATGGAAGGATCAGTAAAAATGCTATTGATATGGCGGAGCTTCTAAAGAAGGAATTTCAAAAAAAGGGCTATGAATTTTTTATTGAATCGCCGACAAACCAGCAGTTTATCATTATGGAAAATGAGGCGATGGAGCGCTTAAAGAGCAAGGTGGCGTTTGGCTTCTGGGAAAAATATGATGAGAACCGTACGGTAGTAAGGTTTGCTACAAGCTGGGCGACGAAGAAGGAAGATGTGGAGGCGCTGTGCGGGATGATCTGAGCTGTCCCTATGGACGCTGGGGTTATAGAATTATGCAAAAAAGACAGTCTGGGCAGGAATGCTTGCCGCAGGACTGTCTTTTCTCTTCTATACGATCTAATTCAGGCTTTCTAATGAAGCGAAAAATTCCGGATAGGATACATCTACGCATTGGCTGTCTTCAATCACTGTCTCACCTGCCGCGGCAAGTCCTGCTATGGCAAAAGACATGGCGATGCGGTGGTCGAGACAGCTTTTGATGTGGGCGCCGGCGAGGGGGTCGCCTGCATTTCCTTCGATGATCATGCCGTCTTCTGTCGGGGTGACACATGCGCCCATGGCTCTTAGATTTTCCGTGACCGTACGGATCCGGTCCGTCTCCTTCACCTTCAGCTCGGCGGCATCTCTGATGATGGTCGTACCTTCGGCGCAGGCTGCCATGACGGCAATTATCGGAATCTCGTCAATGAGCGTGGGGATGATCCCGCCTTCAATGACCGTTCCCTTTAAGGAGGAGGAGGAAACGAGGATATCTGCTCTCCCCTCCCCGCCTTCAAAGGATCTGTTCAGCATAGTGAGTGAGGCGCCCATGGCTTCACACACACTGAGGAAGCCGGCGCGGGTGAAATTGGTGCCTACATTTTTCACCAGGAGCTCCGAGTGGGGGACCAAAAGCCCGGCAGCGATAAAGTATGCTGCGGAGGAGATATCTCCCGGAACGATGACCTGCTGGCCGTAAAGCTCGCTGCAAGGCTCAATCTGCGCGGTAGCGCTGCCGCCTTTGTGCATGGTAGAGGTGACGCATGCGCCAAAGTTCTGCAGCATGAGCTCTGTGTGGTTCCTGGACAGGGCAGGCTCTGTGACGGAGGTTGCGCCGTCGGCGTAAAGTCCTGCGAGAAGGACGGCGGACTTCACCTGCGCAGATGCGACCGGCGACTGGTAATGGATGCCATGCAGGTCGCCGGGATTAATAAGAAGAGGGGCGCAGTTGTTGTGTTCAAGGCTTGTGATGTCTGCGCCCATGCTGTTCAGCGGGGTCATGATCCTGGCCATGGGCCTGGAATTTAAGGATTCGTCCCCGGACAGTGCGGTAGAAAAGTTCTGGCCGGCGAGGATTCCAGACAGAAGCCGGGTGGTGGTTCCGCTGTTTCCTACATCTAATGTCCGGGCCGGCCGGGAAAGGCCGTGCAGCCCCTTGCCGTGGACTAGGATGCAGTCCGGTTTTTCCTCGATCTCAACCCCCATGTCACGGAAGCATCTGATGGTGGACAGGCAGTCTGCCCCTTTGAGGAAATGTGTGATCTCAGTCGTGCCCTGGGCGATCGCGCCGAGCATAATGGAACGGTGGGAGATGGATTTGTCCCCCGGGATATTGATTTCACCTTTAAGCCCTGACAACGGGCGGATAGATCTAACGCTCATATACAATGTACCTGAATTTCTGCAGTAATTGTGCGGCTCTTTTGGAAGATGCCTCATCATAGAATTCTATACGCAGAACCCCTTCTTCAAATTCTCTGTTGTTTACAATCCCGATATTCTTAATATTCAGTCCGTTGGAGGCAAGGATAGTGGCGATAGCGGCGATCCCTCCGGCCTCGTCGATGATATCGCAGTATACCGCGTAAGCCTTTTTGATAGGGCCTGCCGAGGCAGAGGGGATTGCGTTCCGGTAATTTCTGGAAGAATCAAAATTCCGGTAAAGGCTCTGCCCGTCGGAGCTGTCGATCAGCGCTTTAAAATCCTGCAGGGATTCGATATATTTACCGAGGATCCCGGAGATATTCTCCCGGTTTGTGAGGCAGATGTGCTGCCACATGGTAGGAGAAGAGGAGGCGATGCGGGTAATGTCCTTGAAACCGCCTGCCGCAAGATTTTTCATCAGCTCTGTCCCGGTATCATTATCCTTTACAAAATTCACCAGGCTGGAGGCAATGATGTGGGGCAGATGGCTGATGGCGCCGGTCACATAGTCGTGCTGGCTATAGTCGAGGATCAGTGGGATGGCGCGCAGGCTCTGGATAAGCTTTTCAAAACGGCTGATCTTATCTGGCGGCACCTCGTCGGAGGGGGTCAGGATATAATATGCATTTTCAATCAGCATGGCCTTGGAGTTGGTAAATCCGGTCTTTTCCGAACCTGCCATAGGGTGTCCGCCGATAAAATATTTCCCGATGCCCAAAGCTTCCACTTCTTTATGTATATTCGTCTTTACGCTGCCTACGTCGGTCAGGATGCAGCCGTCGTGAAGGTACTCCTTCATCTGTTTCAGATATGCCGCATTGTAGACAACGGGCGCGCACAGGAAAATATAACTGCACTGATGGAAATTACCGTCTATGGTGGTGGCGGCCACATCGATGACGGATTCCTGGGTCGCCAGCGCCAGCGCTTCCTTATTCTTATCAAAAGCTACGATCTCGTATTCGGGA
>Ga0137306_102316_pt1 | contig 16331 bp, 14 predicted proteins | sample Inofroosms_March_FD_97187 | JGI IMG/M metagenome (GOLD analysis project Ga0137306, IMG submission 97187) | Mouse cecal microbial communities from Vienna, Austria - N-Acetylneuraminic and N-Acetylglucosamine D2O microcosms_March | ecosystem: Host-associated > Mammals > Digestive system > Large...
TACATTATTTTATAAGTGGTTAAGAAGTACAAAACATCCCTCTTTGCACCAACACATTTCAAATCAAACTAAAAACATTATCTCTTTGCAAACAATATTCGTGTAATTTTTAGGTTATAGCCATTGTAGCATTTGAAAACCTGCGTTAAAAATAGCTTAATAGAAATGCGCCGCCCATTGGCTTTGCCTGCTATATAAAAATACGAAATAGCCACCCTATGTTTTTCTATGCTTCTTCAGGGTCGTCTTTGGTATATTGGCAGATATCTCCAGCTTCACAGTCCAATATTTCACAAAAACGCTCTAGGATAGTTGTCTTTATTACCATGTTTTCCTCAGGCAGTAAAGCTGCGATTCGTTTACATGGTAGTCGTTAATCAAAGAATACTGCGAAATCCCCTTTTTCTTTATAGTTTCCCATAAGCCGTTATAGTTAATTATATGTTTCTCTTTTTTGGAATGAGATATAATTATTATTTCATGAAATATGGAAATATCATATTGTATTTGCACAAACAATATAGCAATTAATACAGAGTTATAATCTCTTCATTTTATTCCTGTGAGCAATATATCTAAAAGGCGTTTAGAAAAGAACCATGTTTTCATGGATATATGACGGCATTATGTGCCAGTGGCGCATGTATAATGGGAATTGTAATGGAATGTAGAGATCATAAGGGTCAAATTTTATTGGAAATTCCCTGTGTAGAAAAACGGCCAGTTTAATTTGCCAGAACAGAGTATATTCGTATTGAAACAAGCAAGAAAAACCGGAAGGAATTTCCAGATAAAGAAAGGGAACTATGGAGAACATTTGATTATGACCTATATAAACTACAGTTAATTGAATTTGATGTGTTAAAGTGTTATAGTATGGTCAAAGTTCCGTAAAAGGATGTGAATGCAATATTAATAAAATGTCATCTATTGTGGATAGGGCTTCCGTAAAAAAAGTCTGTGTGGATGATTCCGCGCTCCAGGAAAGCTTATCCTATGGGACGGTTATGGCCGATCTTGAGAGCCACAGGATAATCGACTGGATCCCCTCCATTGATGCCACCGATGTCAGCAGACGGCCCGCAGCATTTCCGCGCATCCAAGCCGTATCCAGGGATGGGGCGTTCACTTATTCGTTGGCATCAATGGATTCGCATCCAGGGGCAGTGCAGATCGGCGGCCGAGCCCATCTAATTAAAGGACTTTCAGAAGCCATAAACGAATATATTTAACCGCCGGAGTAATATTATCAGGGGATTTCCCGCTAGGGTAGAGATCCTACCAGGGTTATCCCACCAGGAAGAGATCCCGCCAGAGTAAGTTCCCGTTTAGGGTAGAGATTCCGTCAGCTGAAGTAGTTTCAGATGAGCTGGCGGCGCTGTACAATACTGCAAACAGACCACCCTGGATCGGGTTCACCCAAAAGAAACGGAAAGAAGGCTTGACGGTATCTGACATTGCACTGTTATTGCATCCGTCCCCCACGATCATCTGAAAATATCTTGCCATCTCGGAAGATGGGATTTCTGAGGACAGGGCAGCCTCCTGGGAAAGTCAGCACTGGCTGGCATTACAGTAGAAACAGCAGGAAGTCGATAAGGTCAGAAGACTGGCATGGGATAGATATCCAATGGGGCAGATTTCGGCTATGATGCATCATAACATGTAAGAGCATATAGAAATGCCTGAACCTTGGCTACCATGTTACAAATGGCCATTATAATGCACAGCAAACAGCTTGGATAATTGTTTCTGAACTCATAGACTTAATTTGCCCTGATAGTGGGGGCGCTATCTATCGTTTATAATATTCTTGCCAAAGGATACATTGTCGAAATGGATTAAAAAGTTGGACATAATGTACTAAAATGGCTTCGAAAATTAGTATAAAAGTTACAAAAATGTATTTTTTTGTAGATCATACTGTACTTTTTACAAAAATGTGATATAATCTTTACAAGACAAACAATATTCAGTGCAGACGATGGGAAACCATTTCGTTTTATTTTACTAAAGATAAGGCACTGTGTATGGTTTGTCTTTTTTGGGGATTGATGATTATTTTAGTTATACAAGCTATCAAAATTGACAGAATTGCCTAAGCTATCCCAATTGCCCAAATTGCTTAAAGTATTCCAGTTACCAAAAGTATTCCAGTTGCCAAAATTATCCGAATTGCCAGAATTATCTCAGTTGCATAAATCACCTAAATTTTTTAAATTGTCTAATTTCATTAATTACCTAAATTACCCAGATTTACGTTGTTATATTTTGCCCAAAAGACCAAAAAGACATAAGAATACCTTAAAATCTGGAAAGTAAAAGATGTATTGTAGTATATAGGATAAAAATTACTTAAAAAGTTTATTCTATACTACTTATTAAGTTATAAAAAGGCGTAAACTACCCCTAATGTAGCAACACATCCTAATTTCAACTAAAGACATTGTTCGTTTACAAACATTATTCGTGCAGTCATCTGTCTACAGTCACCGTAGCGCTTGAAAGCTGGTCTTATAGGTGATCCAATATGCCGAACATAAGGGGATACATTGTCCCATAAACTTAGTCAAATTGAAATGTGCTGCCACACCCGTTTTGTTTGCTATGTAAAATAGTAAGATAGTCTCTCCGTGCTTCCTTACGCTTCTTCGGGGACATCTTTGGTATATTGGCAGATATCCCCCACTTCACAGTCTAATATTTCACAAAGACGGTTAATGGTAGAGGTCTTTATAACCATATTCTTCCTGAGACGGTGAAGCTGTGACTCATTTACATGGTAGTCTTTGATCAAAGAATACTGCGTAATCCCCTTTTCTTTCATAGTTTCCCATAAACAGTTATAGTTAATCATATGTTTCTCCTTTCTGGATTGAGATATGATTATTATTTCATGAATTGTGAAAATATCATATTGTTCTTTTGCGAACAATATAGCAAATATTATGGAGTATAGGCCTTTTCTTTTTATTTCTGTAAGTGATATATCTTTAGGGCATTTAGGAAAGTAGCTATATTTACATGGAGCTATGATGCTACTATGCGCCAGTGGCGTATGTGGAGCGTGGACAAAAATGGAATGTAGATGCTGCAAGGGTTAGATATGCTTCACATATCTGTTCCTAAAAAATGGAGGCATGCGCTACAACTGTATTATCATAGCTTTTCATGACAGGAGCGTAGTTGGAAGCAAGACAAAATGGCACATTGCCAGCGGCCGGGCAATCCATTACCTGCAGGAGGCATTGGTTTCCCGGCATCTGGAAAAGGGCGTCCTGAGCTTGCACAGCGACCAGAGGAGGCAGTATAACATTGAGGGCTTTTCTTAGGTTCTGCAAGTATCTCTATGTAGCTCGGTGCATGGGCAAAGCTGGATAGCCATAGAATAATACACGAATGGAACGGTACTTCAACACTCTGAAGAACGAATGCACAAGCCTCTATAAATTTTGGATCGAGGATGAGCCGTACGAGACTGCTGAAAGTATTAAGTGTTTTTGAGAAAATATTGCATCTATGCTATTATATATAGGTTCTGAAGCATGTCCAATGTATCCGCCCAAAAAGCTTGAAATAAGAAACATTAATAACCATTTGAAAACCTTTATTATGGTTCGTTTCCCAATAGTATTCTTTGCCTTCCTTTTTTCTGTGGGTGTAGGCGAAATATCTGCTTTATAGTCAGTAAATGATGTTTTGGGCGTTGACTCATTGTCGTTTTTGCTTGGCAGTATTTTCTTCTTCCAAAATGCAGTGATTCCTGACCTCACATAAATTGCTATTGTTTGTGTTTTATGGATAGTGTTTCTGCTGGTCATGATTAATCCCTCCTTTTTGCGTTTATAAATAGATTGAAACAATATCTTATGTGTGTATGATAAAGGAAACTTCATTTCTTGTAAGTAACAAAAAAGGGTACAAAACGGTAACATTTCGATGGATCATTCTGTTGATGTCAGTTATACTATATTGGGTAGTATTTTAAATCTGTCTACTCATTTGATTCTTGAAATCATGATGATATACTATAAAAAATGCATTGCTTTTTGCGTAAGGATAAAAATTGAAAGGAGAAGTACGAATGTTACTAAAAAATGTTTTAATAGTTTTGGAAGAGTATAATAGGTGTATTACCCGGAAGGAATTATATCTTATGCTTTTTGAGCCTGATACAGAAGATATAGATGATCAGAAATTCAAGAATGTATTTGCCAAAAGGCCGCTTACAAAAAGGATTTATAAATGGCTATGTAGTGATGAAGGTTTTTTTCAGCTTTGTCAGAGAATCCACAGCTGTTATCTCCGCATGACTGGCAACCACCAATCTATTTATAGTGGTCTTTGTGAGCTGGTGAAGGAGGATCCTTATCTTCCCGGTGGTAGAAAGGCAGAGCTCATCTCTTCTGTAGATCCGGATAACGAAGAGTCTGTTTCACGGTTTATCGCCCTATGTATCCTTTGCGGAAATAATAATACGAACCAGAATAATGACGGAATTACGGTAGGAAATGGCGTGGATTATGGAATTAATCTTCATAATTATATTAACAGCCTGCCTACATCCGTAGAATATAGGCTCTGGAAAGCATCACAGAGAAATCTTCTGCGGACACGGATGGAAGGCAGCCGTTTTTCGTCCCTTAACATTATCCAGAGCCTATTGCCCAAAGGATACATTGCCCCGCCGCATTTTAATGCGAAGGGAATTGTCGATAACGGAGAACCACAGCAAATTATAGATCTCTGCCATAGGGCGAAAGAACATATGGCAGTAGTAGGTGAAGGCGGTATCGGAAAAACAACTTTTCTCCACCAGATAATGCTGGAGGAATATTTCGTATTTTCTCCTGATGACGACAACGAATATATCCTTGCAGAATACAAGAGTGGGAGGCCGGTACCATTTTTCATTGAACTTAACCGTTGTCCCGAAAAAATAAAGGAATGGCGTAATGATACGTTACAGAAATCAAATTTTATTACCCGGTGTATTGGGCAAATATTGGAGGGGCATCTTTCAATGGATGATGTAAATGATGATACGCTAGCTCTGGTTGAGAAGGAATTTCAACGGACGCCAGAAGATGGAAGGCCGCACTATCTCTTGCTCCTTGATGGTTTTAACGAGGTCAAATCCTCGGAAGGCCATTCCATCCGTTCGGAGTTATCCAATGAGATTACAGTACTCAGTAGCTATCCAAACGTCCGTATTGTTACAACTAGTAGGGAAACACAGGCAGCTTATTTTGCTGCCCGTTTTAAGAATGTGAGGCTTATTGGGCTTGAGGCGGATGATATACTTACCTACCTGAGTGAGTGTGGTATGAGTGAAACAAAAATTGGGCTTATAAAAGCAAACCATGCATTGATGGAATGCTTAAGAATCCCATTAAATGTCTGTATGTTTTGTGCAGAGGATGAATCAACGATATTGCCAGAGACACAGGGCGAAATATTTTACAATTTTTTCCATAAGGACAGTGCATTTTACAATATACGAAGCAGGGCGAAAGACACTCGCACAAATCCGCTTAGCGACGGTCAGACCGCATTTGTACTTGACTTCGTTCTTCCTTTTATAGGATGGTCGCTAGAACACAATGACTGTTTTTCTGCAAGCGCCAAGACCATAGATTCCGTAATTTGTGACAGCATTAGGTTCGTTGAGACAGCTTGTCAGTCGCTAGATGCTGTTCCATATGAGGATTTTGGATACGAAACATCTGTTCTTTTAGAAACGGCACGAACATTGTATATGCGTGAAAAAAATATAAAAAGATCCATCATAGACTGTATCCATGGATATCTCGGGATTCTGTATCTGCAGCAGTCCGACATAGGCAATTTTGCTGAGCGCAATCGTTATGCGTTTTGCCATCACCAGTTTAGGGATTATTTTTCGGCTATGTGGGATATACAGATGCTTTCCCTGTTGTCCTGTATATCATTGTATCCACATACTGACACAAGCCTGTTAAATAGATACAATGACAGTATAGGTAAATATGTGAATCGTTCTTTCTGGAGCAGATCGAAAACAGAACTCATTTCCCAAGTTCTCATGGAACACCGTAACAGGCCAGAGATGGATGGACGCACAGGAAGATGGCGTCTTCCAAAGCCGATCTTGGATGAGCAGATGGTGCTGAAAAAAGCGCTGGATTTTTGCCGGGGGCTCGCAAGGATTAATACGGACTCACATTTTTTGCTGCAGAACATACTTTCAGCAATCGTAGCAGGAAGGGATGAACTTTCAGGCGAAGGTTTATGTGATTTGGATTTCAGGTTTTGCAATTTGTTTCAAATAAGCTGCAGTCGGACTGGGATAGCAAATACACTTGCGGCTGATTTTCGTGGTTCTTATCTTTACGAGAAGTGCTTTGAGCCGGAAGGGCATCAGGATGAAGTGATAGATTTCCTCTATCGCGCCCATTTTTGCTACACGATAGACCGTGTGGGATGTATCAAATGCTGGGATGTACATTCCGGGAAAATGGAATATAGCTTACAAAGTGATGACCCTATTGGTTTGTACGATTATGCAGCATTTGGATTTCTAAAACTTTCCGCAGACAGGAGATGGCTGGCAGCAAAAATACAGAATTCTACGCAGGAAGGTATTGAGGTAGGGGTCAATTTAGTGAAGCTTGATACACAGGGATATGTTTCCGTGAGGCATAAAATCACAATTCCAGCAGGAATACACAAGACTTTGGATTCTTTTTTCTTTACTGGGGATTCTGAGGGGATACTGTTACTATGCGACAAAACCGTCGTTTATTGCTATGATCTGAATGAGAGGACACTCTGCTACAAGAGGGAATGCCATATGTTTGTACAGGGAACCATCCTGTATGCCCCAAACACACACAGCGCTATTCTTGCTTTTACCGGAGATTATGACCCTTTAGAATGGGAAGATTGGTATACCGAAAATTATTTGGAGAATGGGGAAGAGGAAGATGCAGAGTATGAGGATGATGGGATGGAAAATGAGGAAACCATAATCCCATGCTATATCTATGAACTTTCATATGATTCTGACGATTATAAGGAGCTTTATTATTTTGCAGGGATGGACGGAATCTCGCCAACCGTTGAATACATATCTGAAATTAATGGATTCCTTCTCTTTCACTATAGTAAAATGCAGATGGAGCTTTTTGCTTGTGATGGAAGGGAAGCTGTTCCAGTATTCCCAGAAGTAGTGGAGTTGAGTGATATGCCACCTGCCCATTTTCATCCTCATGCATCACATCCGGGAGAGTACTTCATTATGTATCCAGATACCTGTTATCTTGTAGATCTTAGCCATCCGGATAATCCTGAAGTTGTAATGAAATACTTTATTGATGGGGTTGCAAAGCTGCTGCCAGAAGGGGACACATCGGATGAACTTTATTTTAAGACCAGCGTTGCGCCTGTAAATGGCCGCTTCCTTGTGACAAATGATAGGTTTGTGTATGAGTGGGATTCAGAAGACGATTCTCTCCTGCCAAGATACAATGTGGCATATTATGAGGTGGCTGATTTGATCAGTGACAGACAGCAGGGAGAAGTTATACTTGTCCACCAAAATAATGGGCTTACAATTTTTGAAGGAGCCGAGTTCAAGTTAAAAGATGCTGTTACTTTCCATGAAGAGGGGTACAACGTGACGGGAAGCTGTCTTGAACCGAAGAGCCGGAATCTGGCGCTGACATTTACACGCCCAGATCATGAAAAGATACTGCTTCTGAACCTTGCGTCTAAGGAACAAAAATACTGTTTCTCTACGCGCCTGCCAAATGAAACGGTAATTGACAGCTGTTATAGCGAAACAGGAGAGTATTTCCTAATTGTGACACAATATAAATGTTATGAATATGAACTATCCAGTGATTTGCTCCTGCTTGTGCAATCTGCTGGCAAAAGGGAACGCTATGTTGGCGGAAACTATTGTGAAGATAATATTGAAATTGCAATCGTACCCAATAAAATAAGCGATGAGAATTCTGTTGTTGCACGGTGTGAATGTTACTCCAGAAAAGAGCATAAAGATGGAAGGTATTATTCCTTGAAAGGCTACTATATTCTTCCGGAACTTTCGGATGATCTTTATCAGGGATTTGTGTATCAGTGTTTTGATTTTGGCGTACAAGGGAGCGTGGACGAGAACGGCATGCAGTCGTATTGGGTAACAAGGGGATTTTTCTATCCCCCAGAAGAAGGTGTGCTGGAATTCAATCTGCCAGAAATTACTTGTTATACATCAACTAGAAAACATGGGTGCAGAAAGCATGAAATAGAGCCATTGCAGATGATTTATTTCCGTCATACTCATGTCCTGAATTACCGCTACAAGCAATATAACGGCTCTAATGTAAGCTATATATACCTAGACGAGGATACGGGACAAGCTGTGTTTATAGAGAATACGCAGAACATCTTCTATTGTCCTGATTACAGAAAGACATCCTACCGTGAAATATGGAATGGTTACAAAAAGAAAACAGGCAGCTATAATGGTAAAGCAAGTTGGTCGTTTATCATCCCATGGAGTGAAAACCGTCTTGTTTGTTGCTATGAGGGCTTCCTTCTTGCAATCCTTGATGCAGAAACAGGAGAGGAACTGCAACTGATTGATTATACTCCGGGCATGGCAGTAGTCGGGTGTGATTTCAGAAAGGCCATCTTAGAAGGGGAATTGAGAGAGGAACTTCTTAGGAATGGCGGTAGGGTGTAGTATGTATGGGTAAAGGTTTCAGAACGTCCTCTGCCCATAGTAGTTAAGTTAATTTTCTAGAAAGATTTTTATGAGGCATTGGCGAATTGAATCTTGGTTTAGACGGGATAGACGTGGAATTTATTGAATTTGACAGGAATCTGTATTTCTAGGTTGGGCTTGCCCCTGCACCCTGCAAATAATGAGAGTGCCAGCAAGAAAAAATTTGCTAGGTACACCAAGGCAGGGCAGTATCTCAAGCCATAACTCATCCAGTGTGTCTTTGCCGCTGTAAAAAGCAGAAAAGAGCTTTATTTTATGGTTAGATATCAGCATTTCGCAAAACGCCGTGGCAAGAAAAAGGCGATTATTGCCATTGCAGGGATGATGCTGACCAGCATTTACCATATGCGGGTTTGTCAAGTAAACCCTCATGCCCCGCACTTTGTGGCACCACCATAAATGAAACATTGCAGGCGGAAGATATTGATATTTGCATGTGGCCTGTTTTGATGTATACTGGATATAACGGTAAAGAACGGTAACATTTTGGGCATGCAGCCCGTCAAGTAAACTGATATCAGGCATCCTCATTTGAACCACCATCTGTCCAGCCCTTCCTGGCAAAAGGACGCAGAGTAAAATAACAAGGGACAGGATGCCGTGCCGTAAATCTTAATCCGAAGGTGTCATTATGGAAAAAGTTTACGACAGATGCTGTGGTATTGATGTGTACAAGAAACTCATCGTTGCCTGCTTCAGACAGGGCAACAGGCAGGAGGTACGGGAGTTTGGTGCAACAACCAGGGAGCTTCTTGGGATGGCCGACCGGCTCAGGGATGGGGGATGTGGGATGGCGGCCATGGAGAGCACGGCATCTTATTGGAAGCCCCTTTATAACATCCTGGAATCATCCGGCTTAAAAGCCATTGTGGTGAATGCACACCATATGAAGGCGGCCCCGGGGCACAAGACAGATGTAAAAGATGCGGAATGGATTGCGGGTCTCCTCCAGCATGGGCTGCTCCAGCAAAGCTATATCCCTGGCAGGAACCAGCGCGAGCTCAGGGAGCTTGTCTGCTAGCGTAAGAGCCTGGCCGGTGAGAGAAACCGTGAGCCCAGCCGTCTCCAGAAGATGCTGGAAGGCGCCAACATTAAGCTTTCCGGCACACTCAGGGATATTAATGGCATGAGCGCCAGGAATATCCTGTTGGGCAAAGAAATTGATTCTGCTGAATATGACCTCCTTTATGAGAAAAAAGTGATTGCCCATAACCTGAAAGCGACAAAAGTACAGATCATAGATGACCTGAATGGTGTCATGTCTGACCTCCAGCGTAAAATGATGCGTATCCTCCTGCAGCACCTTGATGAACTGAACGGACCTATCAGGGAGTTGGATGATGACATTGACAGCTTTATGAAGCCGGAAGAAAAAAGGCGGCATCCATGATCCAGGATATCCCTGGGATTGGCAATACAAGTGCGCAGGCAATCATTTCTGTTATTGGTACAGACATGGGGCGGTTCCCTACGGATGCACATATTGCATCGTGGGCTGACCTATGCCCCGAGAATAATGAAAGCGCGAAAAAACGGGAATCCGAGAAGGACCGGAAAGGGAATGCCCTGTTAAGGGAAACGCTTGTTGTATGCGCCCATAATGCTGTAAGGAATAAAAACAGTTACTTTTATGCACAGTTTACCCGAATCAGTGCGTACCGTGGAAAAAAGCGGGGGTATGTTGGCATGGCTCATTCCATGCTGACTGCAATATACCATATCCTTAAAGAAGGGACTGTTTTCAAGGATCTTGGCGCGGAATATTACAATCAGTTTAACAAGGAGTGCAAGATCAACGCATACCTCAAAAAGTTAAAAGAACTTGGCTGGGAAGCCCCTGTAGTTGCGGCATAGGTTAACCTGTTAAGTTTAAAATGACGGTTAAAAAGCTTGATAGGGGTAGTTTGCGCTTTTTTGGCTACTCGATAGGTTTTGATTCAGAGTAAATGTTATTGCCAGGGCAGGCTTCTAACATTATATATAGAAATAAGCTGTCGCGCTTTTGGGCAAGGGGATGGCACATTGCAGGGACAGTAAGGAGAGAGCTTGCCAGAAGGAGAAGGCATACAGAAAGAAGAAAAGATGCAGAAAAAGATGCCAGGCTATGACAATGTGTTCAAGACGATGAAGCACTGGCACAAGAAGCCCTTCAGCCCCATAATCAACCCAAAAATAAAAACAGCACACTATAGGAGGACACTATGGCAGAGTTTCTAATGAAACCTAAGATTGATTTTGCCTTCAAGGAAATCATGATGGACGAGAAGGCGCGCATCGGCTTCCTGGCTTCCGTACTCCAGCTGGATCCCGGAGACATAAAAGAGACGCGGATTCTGAACCCTTACCTGCGGAAAACGCACGAGGATGACAAGCTGAGGATCCTGGATGTCCGCATCCTCATGAATGACGACACCGTGATCGATGTGGAGATCCAGCTCTTGGAGCTCTCGGTATGGCCAGACCGATCCCTCTTCTATGCTGCCAAGATGTACGCCGAGCAGATTGAGCCAGGCCAGAAGTACGAGGTACTCAAGAAATGCGTCAGCATCAGCATCCTGGATTTTGTGCTTTTCAAAGAAGAGGCGGACTTCTATTCCTGCTTCCACATCCGGGAGGACACCCGAGGTTTTCTGTACACTGACAAGATGGAGTTCCATGTGATCGAGCTCCCAAAGCTCCCGGCGGAACTGAAGTAGGGCAGCAGCGGGCTGGAGCTGTGGGCGAAGTTCATCAATGCAGAGCGGAAGGAGGAATTTGACATGATCGCAGAAAGGAATCCGTATATCAAAAGCGCCTATGACCAGCTGCAAATTATCAGCCAGGACAGGCAGAAACGCATGGAATACGAGGCCAGGGAAAAGGCTATTCGGGACTACAGCCAGGGAATGTACGAGGCAGAGCGGCGAGGCAAAGAAGAAGGGATAAAAGAAGGAAGGGCAAAGGAGATTATGGAAAGCGGATATGACTTTGGGGTATCAGAGCAAGATATCCTTGGCAGGCTGCAAAAGAAGCTGCAGATCATGTTAGAGCAGGCAGAGGAATATATGAAGATGTTTGGAAGCCAGACAGCATAGCCGGAATATATGGGATGGCCTTTGTGCAGAACAGGGAAATTTTAGGGGCGTTCCCGAGCCTTAGGGACGACCGTATTGATACGTCATACCGCCCAGTATAGGAGCCCGGAAGGCTGTTCTGGCGGACAGCATGCTATCCAGGCTTCCTGAAAGGCACTGAAAAAGTGCCATCCGCCAAAGCCCGCTATCCGCAGCCAGGGGCATAGGCATCCTGACAGATGCTGCAGGCCGTTCGGTTCGCAAAAACTGCTGTTTTCTGGTATAATCAGGGACAGGAATATCAGGAGGCAGCGGCATGGCTTTGGAATACACGGAAGAGAAACTGAACAGCCTGGATAAGGAAACGGTCATCCAGCTGTTCCTGCACAGCAGGAGCAGCTTAAGCAGATCAATTACAACCTCCAGCTGGTATTGGAACAGCTGACCGACTTAAAAAGACACCGTTTTGATAGGTCATCAGAGGGACATGGGCTGGATGGACAGATCTCCTTTATGGAGGTGGATGGGAAGATCGTATTTTTTCATGAAGCAGAGGCCGTTGCCACAGAAGGAATCGATGAAGGCTCGGAGGCTGTCCCACGCCGGAAACCGAAAAAGAAACAGGGGAAATGGGAAGAAGACCTTTCAGGGTTCCTGGTGGTTGTGGCGGAGCATTCTATGGATGGAACGGAACTTGAGGAAACATTCGGACAGGAAGGATGGAAACAGCTCCCTGATGAGATATGCCGCAGGTACCGTTTCACCCTGGCGAAGGTCGAAGTGGAGGGACACCATGTAAAGGTATATGCCGGGAAAAAGACGGAGGAGGCCGTCAAGCCTCCGCATCCGGGATGCCTTTTACGGGGGAGCCTTGTGCCGCCGTTCCTTGAGGCGGCAGTGATAAATGCAAAATACGTCAATGCCGTCCCGCTTTACCGCCAAGGGCAGGAGTATGAACGGTACGGCCTGCATATTTCCAGGCAGAACATGGCAAACTGGACGATCCAGTGCGCGGACAGATATCTTGCGGTTCTCTACGATTATCTGCATGAAAAGATGTACAGTCACCATGTGCTGCAGGCAGACGGGACGCCCGTGCTGGTAAATAAGGATGGCCGCCCTGCCGGAAGCTTGGTAAATGATGAAGTGAAATAAGACTGGGGCAAATCTGTTTCTATCATACAGGTTTGCTCCAGTTTTGTACAGGTACGCGCTATCTATCGGTTCTTTCCATTGTTAGTTGAATTCAACGTGAAAAAGTTCATGAAACAGTACTTTGGCTTTTAACAGCCCAAAGCTGTTTCTGCCATACATAATCCGTTTTATTACCTTGATTTTATTCACACTTCCCTCTGCTAAGCCATTGTTATAACGATAGATAATTCCATTCTTGATGGCTGTTGAACCTTTCAATATTCCCTCCACGAATGACTGTAATTCAGGTATGTCGTGCTTCTTGGCAGACTCTATCCATGCGTCCAATTTATCGGCTCTTTTGGAAAATATTGCAGTGTGGAATTCCTTCACCAGGGAATAAAGAGTACTTAGCAATGGATACGTCTCCAATGCCTGTTCATACTGGCCAGCAGTAATTGTTGCGACATCTTCCAATTTCTTATAAATCAGCTGGCAGAGGGATTTCCTCTGGATGAATTCAGGCTGGGGCTTGTCCTGTCCCCCCTGCTCCCGCATCCTGGATCTTTCTTTCTGCATGAACATCCTAAGGGATGCAACACTTCCTGTATATCCTCTCTCACAAAGAACCTTATGGACCTGGGGATATGTAAGCCCCTGGCTGCGGGGTTCTATGGCATCTTCCCCATAAGGGGCCAGCCTGCCAGGAACCCGTGCATTGTAATGGCCATCTGTAACGCAATAGCCAGGGTTCAGGCAATGCTGTATGGTCTTACATGTATGGTGCACCATAGCCGAAATCTGCTCAATCGGATATCCGTCCCGTGCCAGTCTTCTGGCTTCATTAACTTCCTGCTGCTTCTGCTGCAGCGCCAGCCGATGCTGCCTTTCCCGGGAGGCCGCCCTACCCTCCGGAATCTGATCCTCTGGAATGGCAAGATATTTTCGGATGGTTGCAGGAGACGAATGCAGTAACAGTGCGATGTCAGATACTGTCAGGCCTCCTTTCCGCTTTTTGTGGGCGAACCTGATTCGGAACGGCCTGTTTGCAGTATTGTACAACGCCGCCATCTCATCTGAAATCGCTTCAGCTAGCGGAATCTCTGCCCTGGCGGGAAATTCCCTGGTGATATATTTGTTTATGGCTTCTGAAAGCCCCTTTATTAGACGGAATCGGTCGCTGGCCTGTACTGCCTCTGGGTGCGAATCCGTTGCGGCTGACGGATAAGTGGATGCCCCATCCCTGGATACGACCTGGATGTTCGGGAATGCTGCGAGCCATCTGCTGACATCAATGGTTTCTCTGGAGGGGATCATGTCGATTATCCTGTGGCTCTCAAGATCGACCATGACCGTCCCATAGGAGAGCCTTTTCCGGAGTGCGAAACCATCCACGCAGACCTTTTTTACGGATGCCTTATCCACAATGGACGGCATTTTTTTAAGCAGGCTGCAGATGCTGCCCTTGCACGCAATGACATTTTGGCTTTGCAAAAGCCTTGACGCATTCAATGAACTTAGCTGTGTTGAAGTATGGATAATGTTCTTGGTCAGTCGGTCTGCCTTCTTTGCTCTTTGTACAGCAAAGGGATGTCTCTCAGCAAACGTTTTATGCGGACAGTCTTGATTATGACAGAAGAATTTCCGTGTATCCACTAATAAGATGACCTGTTTATCTTGGATTGGCAGATCCTGGATCTCCTGCTGGTATGATGAATGAACATGCTTGCTTTTTGAGCCGCAGAATGGACATGCCAATTCTTTTTAGCTGGATCGTATAAAAAACAACCACCATATCTTTAATGTGATACCGTACTAATTCGTAATCCTGATTGAGCAATTTTATGAATTCATCCATATGGCATTCACATCCTTTTACCAAGGCTTTTACCATATTATAGCACTTTGACACATTAAAATCAACAAACTATGGAAAGAACCTATCTATCGGTTACGTTTAAAGAGGCATGAAATGGAAAGCACTTTTTCTCAAAAATGCTAAACTAAATTACGTTTTTGCCGATAATAAAATTTGATAGGATATCGTACAACGCATGGAGGCGCTATACCATTTATTTATGGGAAATGGAGATGGCTCTATTTCTCTTTTTTTGGCAATTTGTCTGAACGCTATATGATTCGGTTTTATCCAGCGATGTTTAATGAAAATGAATAATATCTATTCAACGGCTCTGCGCATTTATTGTGCTGGCTGTGAGAAAGTGATGTAAGAGTGTTAAAATCCCATTGCCAGAGGGTGCTTAATATCTAGTAGATGTTAAGCCAATACAGAGCAAAGCGGTGTATAGACATTTTTAATGGATTTTGGCAGATAGCTATGGGGTGTTGAATAGTTACAATAAAAATTGAATAGCAGTAAAATAAAAGATAGTATGGCAAGAATAGATAGAACTTATCCATTGGATTGGTGAAGTCTGAGGCGCACGAGTATAAGGAACAGGTGTATATAAGCATAAGAAGCAGGTGCATACGAGCATAAGAGATAGGGTCATACAAGCATAAAGGGCAGGGGTGTACAAGCATAAGAAGCAGGGATGTATACAAGCATAAAAACTAGGGATATACAAGCATAAGGAGCAGAGGTGGCAGGAGCCTATGGGAAAAATTATATCTAAAAAGGATATAGATGAGATAAAGAAACTGAAACAAAGCGGGAAGAAGATTGTCCTGTGCCATGGTGTATTTGACTTGGTTCATCCGGGGCATATTATTCATTTTGAGGAAGCAAAAAAAATGGGGGATATCCTGGTGGTATCCATAACAGCGGCAGCGTACGTGCGTAAGGGGCCGGGAAGGCCGTATTTTGATGATGAGATGCGGCTGAAGTTTCTGTCAGCAATTGAATGCATTGATTATGTGATGCTGTCAGAAGGATACACGGTAGACGATATTATTGAGGCCGTAGAGCCAGATTTATATGTCAAGGGAGAAGAGTACGCTAAGGCAGAGGATGATATTACAGGCAAGATTCAAGAAGAAGTGGAGTTGGTGAGAAGTCATGGAGGGGATATTGCCTACACAACGGGAAGGGTGTTCAGTTCTACGAAATTAATTAACCATGCACTGCCTGCACTGACAGAGGAAGTGAAAGAGTTTGTGGCGGGCTTTGGCCAACGGCATTCCCTGCGGGACATTAAGAGCCTGGCAGAAAGTATGAAAAATATAAAGGTGCTGGTTGTAGGGGATACCATAATTGATGAATATATTTATTGTAATGTCCAGGGTCTAATGACAAAGGACAGAGGATATTCTGCAAGGTATCAATATGCGGAACAATATTTAGGCGGCACTCTGGCTGTGGCCAGGCATCTGGCGTCCTTCAGTGACAATGTGACTTTAATGAGTGTTGTGGG
>Ga0137306_102317_pt1 | contig 16325 bp, 10 predicted proteins | sample Inofroosms_March_FD_97187 | JGI IMG/M metagenome (GOLD analysis project Ga0137306, IMG submission 97187) | Mouse cecal microbial communities from Vienna, Austria - N-Acetylneuraminic and N-Acetylglucosamine D2O microcosms_March | ecosystem: Host-associated > Mammals > Digestive system > Large...
GAGATAAAGAAATATGAAGATGAAAAATGTTACAAAATAACAATAAAAATAGAGGTGAAACTATAATTTTGGAAATTGCGGATACCTTGTAAAATAAGGGATTCGAGTTTCCGAGAGCACACCTAATGTATCGGAGGTGATTCTTAAGGAGTATGCCAAGATCACGACAGAGCTGAACAACCTTATAGATGCAAATAGAAATTATGATCGGATGAATGAGCTCAATGACCTTGTGGCAGAGTATGCGGAAACACGAGACCGGGTTATCCGTGATCAGCTCTTTGCCATTGAGACCATGCTCAATCAGAAAATGAGGGAGATCAGTGTGCAGCTACTTAAGGACGAACAGCATATGTCACCGGTTCTCAGAATGGAGAAGCTGAATAAGTACACTTTCAATACGCCGAATGACGGAGGTACCGGAGCCCTATACAGAGGTGTAATCACCTTTGACCTTGCAAATATGGAACTTTCTCCGTTGCCTTTTATCATTCATGATATGCAGATGCTGTTGCATATTGAGAAGAAAGTTATGGCGGAGATCATCAAGGCGTATGATGCTCAGAAGAAGGATGGAAAATAGGTATTTATAGCATTTGATAGGCTTGATACATATGATACAAAAACAAAGGATACGATGAATACAAATTGTGTTCTGGAATTGTCACCTGGAGGAAACGAATTATTTGGTCGCGCGTGGAATAAAGAAACGGAGATAAAAGAAGATGGCGAATAAGAAAGAAACAAGGACGTATTTTAACTATAACCGTTTATGGAAGCTGTTGATTGATCGGGGAATCCAGAAACAGGAACTGCAGAAGAAAAGTGATGTCAGCGCTGCATCCATTGCAAAAATGGGAAGAGGCGAAAATGTCACAACAGATGTGCTGCTCCGTATTTGCGAGGCACTGGATTGTAATGTGGAAGACATTATGGAGCGTGTTCCAAATGAATCGCCGAAAAGATCCACAGGTGAGTTTGCTGAAAAATGACAGGTATCCGAACGGATTAATGACGGAATAATGATTCGATAAATACCACTATATGACCGTTATTCCAAGTTAGGAGGAACGAATGGAAGCTGAAGTACAGGTAGGTAAATATACTTTAGAATCTTTGACGACGGGTATGTATTCAGACCCTAAGATTGTATATAGGGAGTATATTCAGAATAGTGTGGATTCGTTGGAGAATGCCGTTCGACAAGGGATTATTGAACAATCCAGCATGCGCATTGATATTATTGTGAGCGAAGAAAACTCTCGTATATCTATCCGTGATAATGGGACAGGCATAAAGAGTAGCGAGACTCAAGCTACATTAATGAATGTAGGAAATTCAAAAAAACGTAATGCCAACAATCGAGGATTTAGGGGTATCGGTAGATTGGGAGGTATGAGTTATTGCGATACATTGATTTTCTCTACCTCTTATGAGGGAGAAAACTGTAAAACAATCGTTACTTTTGATTGCAAAACACTTAAGAAACTGCTTGTTCCGGGGCAATATGAGGATTTGTCACTCTCTGATGTTCTGGGGAAAATAACGACGATAGAAGTACAACCAGAGAAAACTGAGAAGCATTATTTTGTTGTCGAAATGGAGAATGTGAGTGGATCCTCTGATTTATTGAATATAGATGCTGCAAAAAGTTATATATCGCAAGTGGCACCGCTACCGTATCAAACGCGGCATTTTATCTATATCTCCCAATTGAAGGAGTTTTTAAAGGATCATGGCTATGGTCTTGAGGAATTCCCTATTTTTGTCGGCGAAGAGGAATCGGATCTTGAACCGGTATATAAACCAAACAAAAGTAGATTCAGGGCGGATCGAAATAAAAAGACTGTAGATGAGATTTCAAGTATGGCATATTTCGACGTCACAATAGACGGGGAACTTTATGCATTAGGTTGGTATGGTAATTGTGGCTGGTATGGTTTCTTGTCAGATCGAGAAATATCCGGATTTCGAGTTAGGAAGGGAAACATATTAATTGGTGATAGTAAAACCTTAAATGGGATATTTAAAGAGTCCCGATTTAACGGATGGACTCAAGGTGAGATTTTTATTGTAACTGATAAACTTGTACCAAACGCAAGAAGAGACGACTTTGAACAAAATGAAGCATATTATCAACTTATAGACACATTAAGTACAGGCGTTGCTGTTGATATTGCTAGAGCAATACGGGAGGCTTCGCAGACTCGAAATGATCCATCAATGAAAGTGCTTAAAGAGATGGATAAAAAGATTTCTGAGGCAAATGCAATTACCTCGGAGGGGTTCAATTCGTCTGTAGATAAAGACAAACTGGTAGAAGAATTGGAAACTGCGGTTGAAAAATTTAGAAAAACCAAAGTTAAAGACGAGTACACGCCGAAGAAGGAAGAACTGTGTCAGAAACTAGAGGAAACAGCTAAACAGGTAGCTTCCAGTAATAACTACAAGATAAACAAGATTAGCTCCGGAATCGACAAGAAGAGTAAAAATGTACTGAAAACGGTAAGCGATATTCTTTCAAAGAAATTATCCAAGTTTTTAGTTGATGAGATTATTGCAGAGATTATAGCAGAACTGAATGGAAAGTAGGCGAAAGGAATGGAAATATATCCTTCGGAATATCAGCAGTTAGAGCTTAACCGTTATGAAAAAGTGTTTGTAAGGCATGCGAGTAACGATGAGAATTATGGAATTATTCTATTAAAAATAAATCCGGCGATGCTTAATGGAGAATATTCTCACGCAGTTATTACTTCGCAAGGGGTAGTACTATGTAAATTTCTGCCTTTGACTGATGCGACAATTTTTCCAATGTTTATCGGTCCATACATAGATGGTGTATTCAAGAACACAGTAGAGACGGTAAGGAAAAAGTTAACAACAAATAAAGCTCTCTTGAACGTAAATGGTGAATTAACGGTGAAATTTGCCTATATTTGCGTTTTTCCTGAAATCAAGCGAGCAGATATTCTGATTGATGGAATGCCAGGTTCTGTTCAGAAATTTATAGAGAATCAATGCCTTTTTGCTGAGGACTTTGCAAGACTTAGGAGTAATTTTAACACTGTAATGAATCGTTATCTGGAAAATCCCAATGTACCGTGTGCGGATGAATGCATGGAAATCTGTGACACAAATATTAACTCCATTTTGCAAAGAATAGCGCCTGAATACACAACAGTACGATTTGCGATAGCAACAAATGAAAACAGTACACCTGGGGCATCTCAGGAGTTATTGGTTGTTTCAGAAGATGATGTAGCTGTTCGAGCTTTTAGGCTGGAACCAGAGCAAATAAATATTGTTAATAAGATGAGTAAAGGTGACCAATTGATTTTGGCATGTGCAGGAAGCGGCAAGAGCGTTCTTTTGATATCGAAATGTTTTAAGGCTGCAAAAATGAATCCAGATAAAAAATTCCTTATCACATGTTTTAATCGTAATCTTCAATCTTTATATACATGGTACATAGAGAGGGCTGGGCTACAGGAAAGAAATGTTGAATGCTGTACATTTGATGGATTATGTAAAAAATTACTTGAACGTAACGGCTTGTTTTTGCCTGGAGGAGTTAATGCAATAGAAGCTAGGCGTCAAGCAGTGATGACAGCATTTTCAAACGGTAAGATTAAAGACCGATACTATGGCATTTTTATAGACGAAGTTCAGATGTTTGAATCGTCATGGTACAAGTTTTCATATAATCTTTTGGAAAACAAAGAAAACGGAGATCACATCTTTGTAATTTGTGGTGATAAGACACAGGAAATAAAGCAGAGGCAAAAGCATGGGAAAGCGCCATGGAATGCAGGAGAGGGTTATCCTGTATATCGAGGTGGAAACAAGAGCATACGAATAGAAAAGAATTTTAGAAACTGCGTTGAAATCAATGACTATATTAATCGTTATGCGCAGTATGCCAGAGCATTAATTAAAATGCATAATCCCGAGGAGCAATTTGATCCAGATATGTTTTTGCGTGGACAAGCATTTAGACACGGGGAGGGCGTTACTATTAAACAATGTAATGGGAATGCCGTTGCTGAAGCTGAAAAGGTAGTCGAATCCGTAAAAACTATTCATGATGATAAAGGCGTTCCATACGATGAAATAGCAATCGCTATGTATTTCAGAAAATACAAACCGCTTAGCTATTATTTGGAGTCTGCATTATTAACCGTATTTGCCAGAGAGCACATTCCATACAATCTTCTGTACAATAATGACCAGAGTTGGGGTGGTAGATACGGCGATGGAGGCGTTTCATTTATAACATTTGATTCAGTTCTAGGATTGGATTTTCAAGCGGTTGTTGTTTGTGGGGTTAAGCCATTAGGTGCATATGACAAAACTAAAAAACTTAAAAGCGAAAGCGTTTTAAATGAGGAACAAACAGAGAACCTCAAAAAGAATATTAGCTACCTATATGTTGCATGTACTCGGGCTAAAGATTATTTGCACATTATATTAGGTGAATCAAGTAATCAGTCTATATATAACAAGCTGCTGACTGATTCAGAAGAACAGGAGGTTACTCAATGCATGAGGAATTGATCCAGTTTAACTCTGGAGATTACGTTCTAGGAAATAAAAATGTTGCTGAAGCAGTCACAACAGATGGAGACATCGTTTTTAATGAGAGCTACATAGTAATTGGTGAATCGCTTGGGGCGAGAGACATTCATGCTACGTATGATTTAGATGTTTTGACTGATGTTGTTGCTGGAACAATTAGTGTAAATGGAAATCTGTTTGTAAAAGGCGATATTGAGGCTGACGAGATTATATGCAGAGGGTCTTTCTACTGTACCGGAGAAGTAAGAGTTAAAAAATGTAATTTTGGTTCCCACACTATGATCGGCTCAGTAATTGGTAAAGAAGTATATGCCGCAGGTGATCTGTTTATTAAGACCACGATTGATACGGACTCATCTTTAGAGGTAGATGGTTTGGTGGTTGCCGGAGAGGGAATCATGGGTGATGGTTCATTTATGGCAAAAGCGGCAATAGCGAACGAATATTTTGAATTCAGCGGAAAGAAAAATAGCAAAGTGTTTGAAATATCTGAGATGGAATTTACAGATGCTTCTGTTTTGGAAAATGATAATGACTCTCACGTCGATCTAAATGCGATGACTATTGAGAGTGCTATAGATGTTTTTAACAAGGTATTTGATAAAAGCATTAATGAATGGAGTCAATTTGAAGAGACGGAGTTCGTAGGAGAAGCACGCAAGGTTGCAGAGTCAATGTGCGATTTACAAATGATTGATAGAGTTGTTGATACTGTAATAGCTTTATCTTGTGAACGGCAAATTGAGAATTTTAAGGATTATCTATATGTGCTTTGCGCCAAGAACAACTTCCCTGGTGGAATGGCGGAATATGAAACATTACAGCCGGTAATCGAGGATATGCTTAATGAAGCAACATATAAGATAGACAAGATGGATTATAAGGCTCAAAACATACAAGAATTAGCGGTTTCGCTTTTTGTTTTAAATAAATACTATGAGCAACTTCCGATTAGTGTGGAAGAAGCTGCGGATAAGATTTTCTCATCAATAGGGATTCGATATTCGACAGTAGAACATATTTGGAGGGAATACAATGGATAAGCTCGAAAAAAGCAGGCAGTTACTCTCAACTGCTATACTACATAATTTCGTTGGTAGAATAACAGGCTCAGGTTTGGACCGAATAGTAGGGAGTAACCCAGAGAATGCTTTATTAGTTGGTAAGCTTATGTCTACCAACGATACAGATGGACAAAACACCAATTCTTCAAAAACTTTTATTGAGAGTATAGGAGTAGATTTTTATTTGTCGGAAAATGAATTAGATAATGCCGTCATTAAGCTGTTTCCTCAGGGCGATTTTTATTATCGTGCCATACCAACGGTAGAAGAACAGCGCGCAGTTATGCTAAGAGAAATCAATGAAAGCCGCGACGAAAATGAATTCAAATGTTTTGAAGATATTGTGGATGCATATAAAGCAAAACCGGCATATTTTTCCAGTTATCAAATAAGACTTGTACCGGTGTACAAAAAGATAAGTTTGGGCGAAAATGCTCAGGTTTCCTTTAGGCTTAAAGATATTTTAGATGAGTCTGGAGAATGCGGCTTTGTAGGCGAGAGTCACAGTATTAATGTGGAGATAGGCAGTTATCTTCAGGAAATCCAAGCCAATATAAACAACGATGAAGAAGCAATGACACAGGTTATTACTGAACCCACAAAAGTGGAGCACCTGCTCTCGACTGGAAACTACGGTGATTTTTTAAAGACTTATGCTAGCAAGAAGGTTCAGCAACAAAACCAGAATTGGAAAGTGTATTTTGACATTCAAGTAAAAAAAATCGGTGTAAATTATCTGGTCTCATGTTTCCTTGTCAATAACTCGGTTGTGCTATATTCGGGGTCACATAGATCTAGGAAGGATGACAAGTTTACAATAGAGACTCTCTTTAATTCAGGAATTAGAGTTGAACTTAAGAATGCAAGCTTTTGTCCAATAGAATTGGATTTCTTTGAAGACGATTATAAATACGATAAGACTCAATATGCCTTAAGCAATAATTGTGCTATTGAGTTTATTAAAGCCGAAAATGCTCTTCAGACGAATCACCTTCCGCTTTATGAGCAGTATAGACTAATTACGAATGATAGTCTTTCTGTTAAGTTCCTTGATCTTGTTGATGATCCGATAGCAACGCTTGAAGGAATTCTTGTCAAGATGAGGAAGGAGTTAGAGGCTTGGAAACAGTACAAAACGCAGAAGACGCCAGAACTTACAGAAAAGGGAATAGAAAAACTCTCCAAGGAAATACAGGGATTTGAAGATGAAATATCGAATTTTGCTAGCGGCATTTATGTTTTGAAGAATTACCCGATTGTGCGAAAAAGCTTTATGCAAATGAACAAGGCTTTTGCTGAAACATCTAAGAAGTTTTCAACATGGAGACTATTCCAGATAGTTTTTATCGTTTCAATGGTTCCGGACATCGCAGCGTGCGATCGGGATCTTATGCCTGATGATGAAAAGGCTAAAACTCATTTGTCTGATATGGCTTTGCTTTATTTCCCTACTGGCGGTGGTAAAACCGAGGCTTTCTTAGGTGTATTAGTATTTAATTTATTCTTTGACCGCCACCGCGGGAAGAGTTGTGGTGTGACAAGTATACTTCGTTATCCGCTCCGATTACTCTCGGTACAGCAGGTGCAGAGATTGGCAAATGTTTTAGCAAAGGCCGAACTGATAAGAAGAGGTGATAATGAGATCTCAGGTACGGAATGTTTCTCGTTGGGGTATTTTGTTGGTGATAATAATACTCCTAATGAGATGAGCGCGAAGGAATATACTCGTTATCTTGAAATGAATCAGGCACAACGCGATGAACATAGAGTTTTAGACGTTTGCCCGTTTTGCGGGAAACAATCAGTGCATATTCGGGCAGATGAACATCTTAATAGATTGGTACACTTCTGTGACAATCCTGAGTGCCAGTCGGGAGGGGATCTTCCGCTTTATATTGTTGATAGTGAAATATATAGATATTTGCCGAGCGCTATCATTAGTACTGTCGATAAGTTGGCAATTATGGGGTGTAATGCAAATTTTAGAAATATCCTTAATGGTGGAGAATATAAGTGCCCGGTTCATGGATATACATCAAAGAAAAAATGTATAGAAAAAACATGTCAGCTTGAGGTACAAGACTTTAAGGCCGTGGACATGTATGACCCAGCACCTACCTTGTTCATACAGGATGAGCTTCATCTGATTAGGGAATCTTTGGGAACGTATGCATCTCATTATGAATCATTTCTTAAATACTATATTAAGAATGTTTCTAAGTCGAAACGAGACGTGAAAATCATAGGAGCAACAGCAACGATATCATCATATAGGGAGCAGGTATACCATCTGTATGGCAGAAATCCAGTAAGATTCCCGTGCGAATCACCTTTTATAGAAAGAAACTTCTATGCTGCCATAGATAAGGAAGATCTTCAGCGACAGATACTTGGATATGCACCCTATGGGAAGGCAATCGTAAATAGTGTCGTTTACTCTCTAAAATATATGCGGGAAGCTGTATATGAATATTATAATGAGCCTCAAAAGATTTTGGCTATACCCAATATCGGGATATCAACGGAGGAAGAAGCTCTGGAATTATTAAAGGATTATTGGATTTTCCTTGAATACAATAATGTAAAGAGAGATGGCAACAATGTTGATGGAGCTATTAAAACCCCTGTTAATGAAGAATTAAGCAGCGAGGGAATTATTCCGTTTAAGACACGTGCTATGACTGGTGATGAATCATTTCAGGATGTTAGAGAAGTGTTGGCTGAGGTCGAGAACAATAACAATGTATATGATGGAGTAAACCTTATTACTGCAACAAGTATGATTTCGCATGGCGTAGATGCAGATAGATTTAATGTAATGTTCTTCTACGGCATTCCAGGAAATATGGCCGAATACATTCAGGCTTATTCACGTACAGGACGTAAACATACAAGTATTGTTGTCGATCTAATTAGACCAACACGTGAAACAGACCAGAGTTATTTGAAGAACTTTACTAGTATGCATAAGTATAAGGATCTTCTTGTTGAGGCGGTACCAATCAACAGATGGGCAACTAAAGCAGTAGATAATACTTTGCCTGGAGTTTTTACGGGCGTGCTGTTAACTTGCTATGATCCGGAAATCCAATATACATCTGGACCGCTGTTCTTTATGAAGAATATAAAGAAAGCAATAAAGGAACATGAGATTGACCAAGGTACGATAAAGGATCAGCTGTATAAATCATTTGGTTGTACAGATGATGATGGAATAACTCATGATCTCGGAAATCAGTATAGAAAAAAAATAGACGCATTTGTTGATGATGTCTTTGTACAAATAGGGGATAGAAGCTGGAGTGATGAAAATATTTTTGATGGCTTTAGACTTATGGGATACCGCATTATGAATAGTTTACGAGATACGGATGCCCAACTTATTATTGAGTTGGATTAATTGGAGGTCATTATGAAATATCAGATGAAGAGAGGCGTGTCTCAATCTTTATACAAGTATCTACCAGAGAGCTGGATAGATTTCTCTGTAAGAGGCGAGGAACGTTACAACTATATTGCACATGTGACGCGGTGGAATAGTGAAAAATTAGATGGGATTAACAAGAGGCGATTGATCAGAGTTGTGAATCAAGCTATAGAAGCATTTGGTACTGCAGCAGGTGAAGGAGCAACCATTTCAAATACGGCAGGGTATGGAAATGGTCTGACATTAGAAAACTGCACAGTATTAAATCCTAAACATGATAGTGATGAAAGGGGCGTTGTTGCGGAGATTAGTCCGCTTACGTTTTATTGCCCGTCTTGTCATAAAGTATATCAGTTTAAGGATAGCGAGGCTTATCAAAAGTACAAGAAGTGCCGTTTATGCCATGCAGAATTGAAGCAAATGAGACAGATATATTTCTGTAAATGTGGGTTTGCAACGGATAAGCACCCTGTTTATTGTAGAACCTGTAAGTCCAGTGATTCTATTTACTGGAGTGGTAAGCTGAACGATTATAATTTCAGATGTAAAAAATGCGGAAATAAAATACCAATGTTCAAGAAGTGCGATCAATGCGGGACGAGGCTGTCACCAAAAATCGCATTAGATCCATCACAGTATTTTGCTTATAGTATCAGCCTTATAGATATTATTGATGAGAATGTTGAAAAGTTTATAAGTGATACTGATTATGGTGCCATATTGACCGTAGCTTGTTGGCTTGGGAAAATAACAAGATCTGAATTGGATGAGGTTATAGCAAATGGCATCACATCTGACCCAGAAGCTTATCAAAAGAAATACGATGACAGCTACAATATGTTTATTGCTGCCGGCTTGGATCCAGCGAGCGCAGCAAATGCGGCAAGCGCTGTAGCAAACAAGGATTGTGGAAGCAAATATCTCGCTATTGTTAATGATTTGAAAGCAAAAATATTTACTTCGCCTGAAAGCTTAGCCAAGGTTTCTGAAGCAATTCTTGAATACATGTTGGTAAAGGAAATTGAAGATAAGTCGTCTTTAGACGATGCAGAAGATATTTCAAGAATGCTCAATACAAACGCAAACCCGAAAGAGTTTAAAAAGCTGGCTGAGAAAAGAGCAATTTCATCAGTAGAAGTGTGTGGAAATATTCCATTTGTGAGCTGTTCTTATGGATATACAAGAGAAAAGTCTGAGCCTGGTGATGGTGCAGTTCTTAGGGCATTTAAGGAAGAACATAATGGCGTAAAAAACATTTATGCCACAAAGTTAAATACGGAAGGCGTATTATTTGAATTTGATAGAGTTAAAATCCTCAAGTGGTTGGATAAAAATAGCTATGTGGGTCATGATGAACTTCCTGATTTTAATGATGAAAATGCTGTTAAATTGTGGTTTGTCAATAATGTAAGACCTGAATTGATCAAGCCATTTTCGAAAATTGATCCAGCGGAAGCGGTAACATATTATATCTATAATTTGATTCATACGCTTTCTCACCTTCTCATAAGAAGTGCAGCAAGTATGTGTGGATTAGACAAAAATTCAATTTCAGAGTATATACTTCCGTCAATTCCAGGAGTGTTAGTTTATTGCCAAAACTCTCAAGGATTCAATCTGGGTGCGCTCTTTAATATATTTGAAGCGTACTTTGATAAATGGTTGGATAGTGCATATCAAGGTGCACAAAAATGTATATTTGACCCTATTTGTGCATCCAGATACAAAGCATGTACAGGCTGCTTATTTTTGAATGAAGTTTCTTGTCAGCATTTTAATCATGACCTCGACCGTACATTGATTATTGGTTCTGTTGACCGTGCTACGTCGGTTAGACATTGGGGGCTTTGGGAGGAATAATTATGGCAGAAATGCATCCGGTAGATATCGAGAACTATAACTATACTCCTTCTGAGAAGTATATGTATGAGGCTTTCAGGGATCGACTTGACAAAAAATATCATGTCTTTTATTCGGTCAGATGGTTTGAGGTGGAAGAGGGAAAACGTATCGACAGCGAGTCAGATTTTATAGTATTTGATCCCTCCTTTGGCTTTATCACCATCGAAGTGAAGGGTGGAAAAGACATTATTCAGGAGGGCGAACACTGGTTTCTGATAGAGACTAAGGATGGCGAAGAGTCTACCAGAGAACTCAAGTGCAGTCCTTATGAGCAAGCTGAAAAAAGTATGCGCCATTTTCATAAATACTTCCATGAAGAGTTCCATCAGTCTTTTAATGGAGTTTATGGATTTGCAGTTGCTTTCCCTTGGTATTCTTCAGAGAAAATCATTTCAAGTAGTAGTCCTCGTGAACTTACAATCGATAAAAGCGATATTGAAAACTTGCCAAAGAAAATCAATGAAATATTTCATTATTGGCAGAACAAAAGAAATTTGTCGGTTCCATTTTCTGCGGAGCAACGGAAGCGTTTTATCTCGCTGATAAATAAGCGTATTTCGCTGTCTGCAGCGGCAGGAGCTCTTATCCCTATAAAAGAAAAAGAGTTGTCTAAGATTAATGCTGTACAGGATAGCATAATTGACGCGATGTACAACTATAGAGAGATGCGTTTTATTGGTGGTGCCGGTACAGGGAAAACATACATAGGTGCAAAAAAAGCAAAGCAGGAAGCTGCAAAAGGGAAAAAAGTTCTGTTCACTTGTTGCAGTAAAGGGCTAATTAACTATGTGAATAATGAAGTGCTGAAGAATGTTAATAATGTCACTTGCTTGGATTTTGATAGTCTCATGAAGAAAGTTCTGGGGAATGATTATGAAAGCGTAGTCAACAAGGGAAATGGCTTTTTTGATTATATAGAAACCATTCCTGACGAATACAAGTATGATTGCATTATTGTTGATGAGGCTCAGGACTATGATGCTGATATGGGGCTCTCAATAAGAGCATTACTGAATGAAGACTACTCAACGTTTTATTTTTTTTTTGATGAGAATCAGAATGTATTTTCAAAAGATTTTGAGGATTCCTTTGCAATAGATTATCCACCGGTGATTCTGAGATACAACATAAGAAATACAGGTAGGATATACGATAATGCTATTCAAAAGACTGGGTTGGGTAGTGACACGATTGCTAATTCTTTACTAGGAGTAGACCCTGAATATTCAGATTATAAGAATATCAATCAGTGCAAGAAGGCATTAACGAACATTATAAATAAGTTAACTCAGAAGGAGTTTGTGGACCCAAAGTCAATTGTCATTCTTGGAAACTGTGATTACGAAGATTCCATTATTGGCAATGAGGAGTATATAGGCTCTTTCAGGATCGACAAAACTAATAACTTGAGTATAATTGAAGAAGATGCGATTCGGTACTTTTCCGTCAAGGATTTTAAAGGGATGGAAGCAGATATTATCGTGTTCATAAATCATATTAAAACAAGGGAGTTAGAGGTTAAAGAATTATGTGAGCAGTATGTTGCTCTTACAAGACCGAGATACTATCTCTATGTCTTAAATATAACGATACAGTAGGTGGTGCGATAGATGGCCAATATTCTATTAATTGAACCAAAATATAAGTGCAAACAGCCTCCGTTGGGGCTTATGAAAATATCATATTTTCATAAGAATGTTATGCATGATTACGTAAGATTTACGAAAGGGGAGTTACCGCAGGAACTAGCAGGGACCAAGTGGGATAGAGTATATGTAACGACGCTATTTACATTTGAGTGGAAGGCTACTATTGAAGCAATAGAATATGCAAAAACACTTGTTGATTCAATTGATAAGGTCACAGTTGGTGGCATAGCAGCTACTCTGCTACCCGAACAGATGCGTGAAGAAACTGGGATAATGCCTACTTGTGGCCTACTGAATGAGCCGGGCAAACTAGGACTACCGGGCGATGAATGCATAGATCAAATTGTACCTGACTATTCAATGCTGGATGATATTGATTATGTGTATCCCTTTCATGATGCATATTTTTTGAGTGCAACAAAAGGTTGTGGTAATAAGTGCGGATTCTGTGCGGTTCAGACATTGGAGCCAACATTTGTCCCATATATCAATATTGGAGAGAAGATAAAGGCAATTGATGAAAAGTTCGGCCCCAAGAAGGACCTGATATTAATGGATAATAATGTTCTGAGATCACCGAGATTTAATGACATTATCGATGATATTATTGCTGCGGGTTTTTCTAAAGGAGCTACTTATAAGAATCCTCGTACCGGAAAAGTTGTGCAAAGATATGTTGACTTTAACCAGGGGCTGGATGCTTTGTTCTTAAATGAAGCAAAGGCAAAGAGACTTGGTGAAATTGCGTTAAGGCCAGCCAGAGTGGCATTTGACCATATCGAGGATAGAGATATTTACGAGAGGGCGCTGAGGCTGTGCGCAAAGAACGGGATCACGGAACTATCGAACTATGTTCTTTATAACAGCGAAGATTTTGGCGGTAAAGGAAGAAAATATCACGCAGATACGCCAGAAGATTTATATGAACGTATGCGTATAACGCTGGATTTAAAAGATGAGATCAATAGTGAACTTCCAGATGATTGTGAAAAGGTTGCTGCATTTTCGTTTCCCATGAGATATATACCTTTGTCTGCGCATGAGAGAGGTTATGTTGGTTCTATGTGGAATGCGAAGTATTTGAGAGCAGTCCAGAGAATGCTGGTTCCGACACAAGGGAAAGGCGTTTGTAACAGAAGCTTTTTTGAGGCTGATTTCGGAAAATCATCTGATGAATTTGTTAGATATCTCAGTATGCCAGAGCGACTTATTGCTAGCAGAGGTAAGATCAGTACCACGTCCAGGGGAAAGTCTAAGGAAACGGAAGAAGAATTTAAAATAAGGAAGGCCGGCTGGGAGCGCGACCAAAAGAAGATCGAATTGTGGAATGGTTTGTATGACCAGCTGGGCGATGAAAAGGAATCTTTTATTGCATTAATAGGAGATAATGAGTATTTGCCTGAGAAAGTTTTGGGCATAACATCTTCGCTTCAGAAGAAAATATATTTGCTCTATTTAACCACACCAAGGCTTTTTGCATTGCTTGGACTTATTGATAAGAAATCACCTACATATGATCTTGTATATGGTTTTATTACTAATGAGTGTCCACAACTATACTTGGATTTGTTGGATATGCTCGCCGACAGCGAATCTCAGCAGAACTATATTTTTACTAATTTCATTAATTTTTTTGGTAAAAAAGGGATTCGAGATTTAATGAATAAACTCGAAAATGTTGATTATGCAGTCGATAGGCAGATGGCAAAGTGGGATGCGATTTGTAAAAAAAGTGGTGTTGAATACATTGACTATGAGCTGATCCGTGTGTACAGAAGGTACGTTGATCTGGAAGTATTAAATGATAACAAACATAAAAAAGCAAGGAAAGCCATAAAAGAATTAAAGATGGTAGATCTTGCTCAAATTATGTATGGATGTATTGATGGTTTTGAACAGAGATTACTTAGCGCAATAGAATCAGAACAAGGGCAAAAGCTATTGAGCAAGGTTACTAAATCCATCTACGACAACATCCAATTAAAACTATCGAATCTACTGGAGGAATCTTGATGAACGAGAAAATAATTATTGGGAAACATACTCTTGAATCATTAACCTCCGGTATGTATTCAGATCCATATGTTGTATTCAGGGAATACATACAGAATAGTGTTGATTCCATAGATGCGGCAATTGATAATGGAACCCTAACGACCGGAGAGGATCAAATTGTTGTTCAGCTCAGACCTACAGAACAGGAAATAATTATAAGAGATAACGGAACTGGTATTTCAAACACTGAAGCGGAAAAAGTATTGATTAGTATCGGAAATTCACAAAAGACATCAGACTCATCAAGAGGGTTTCGTGGAATAGGACGGCTTGCTGCACTGAGCTACTGTAAAAAATTGGTTTTTCAGACATCATATCCAGGTGAAAGCAAGGCAACTATTATTTCTATTGATGCAGAAAAATTGTCGGGTTTACTGTTGGACTCTTCGGATATTGATGTTTCAGTTGTAGATGTTCTTCAAAAGGTTTATGAGGTAAAAACGAAACCTGAAAAGGAGAAAGCGCATTATTTTATCGTTAGATTAATAGGGGTAGATGAAAATTCAAGGCTAAATGATTATGACGAGGTGGTAGATTATTTGTCACAAAACACGCCTGTTCCTTATGACCCTACTTTTGTTTGGGGAAAAGAAATATGTAATAGATTGCGTAAAGAGGGTTGTGAAGTTCAATCCTATAATATAGTTGTGCAGTTTGGAACTATGGTTCGGGCTATCTACAAACCTTACAAAGATAAAGTGCTAGTAGATAAAGGGAAAAATATCTACGATAGTATTCAGTATATAGAGATTGTGAAGATAGCGCGTCCAAATGAGTCTTTGGCAGCAGTAGGGTGGTTAGCTAGGACTAACTACATGGGTAGCATTTATGATAAAACTGTAAAAGGGCTTCGACTTAGAAAAGGGAATATACTAATTGGGGATCATCAGACCATGAATGTTGCATTTAAAGATGCACGTTTTAATGGATGGTCAATGGGTGAAATCTATGCAACAGATAAAGATTTAATACCAAATGCAAGGAGAGATAATTTTGAAAAGAATCAGGCATATTTTGTCTTATTCGAACAATTGTCATTAATGGCTGCTACGATAACTAAGGAAATCAGGTCGGCTTCGTTAAAGCGTAATAGTGAATTATCTAATGCAATGGAGCAACTTGATAAGGCGACAAAACTTGCCAGCGAGGCCATAGATAATGGTATTACATCTGTTCAAAAAGGAACTATCACGCAGAAATTAAAATCCGCGCATGACGCTGTTTCTAACTTTGTTGCAAAAGATAATACTGACGAGCATTTTCAAGAAATTGCATTTGAAGAACTAGATATGCTTATTGGAAAATTTAAGGGAGCGACTTCGTATAAAGCATTAAATACCATTGGAAAACTTTCAAATACTGAGAAAAAGATACTTGAGAGAGTATTCAATGTTATTGATGGCATGGGGATAGATAATGCAAAGGAAATAATTGATGAAATAATAAATGAGTTTTCATCATAGCTTAAAAAAGATGACAGCGGCCTCCGGCGATGAATCGGAAGCCGCTATTATTCTGTCAGTCTTTTTTATAAAAATTGGTCTCGTAGCCATCAGCTCGGAGCAGGATATCCGGCATCCAGTCCGGGGATATGCCCATTTGCTCGCAGACCACTTTCGGGTCAACTCTGGGGTCACATTCGATGATAAG
>Ga0137306_102320_pt1 | contig 16322 bp, 13 predicted proteins | sample Inofroosms_March_FD_97187 | JGI IMG/M metagenome (GOLD analysis project Ga0137306, IMG submission 97187) | Mouse cecal microbial communities from Vienna, Austria - N-Acetylneuraminic and N-Acetylglucosamine D2O microcosms_March | ecosystem: Host-associated > Mammals > Digestive system > Large...
CGGAGAAAAGCATTTATATCCAGACGCCTTACTTTATCCCGGATGAAGCAATATTTGCGGCTTTGATGATTGCCGTCCGTTCGGGGATAGAAGTAAATGTAATGATTCCCTGCAAACCCGATCATCCTTTTGTATATTGGGCAACCTATTCCTATATTGGGGATTTGGTGATGGAAGGGGCAAAATGTTATACTTACGTCGAAGGATTCCTTCATGCGAAAGGGATGATTGTGGACGATAAGGTGATGTGCTATGGCACGGCGAATATGGATATCCGCAGTTTTGCCTTGAATTTTGAAGTGAATGCTGTAATCTATAATGAAGAAAAAGCTTTGCAGATGCGGAAATTGTTTGAAGAAGATTTGAAGCATTCCAGGCAGATTACGAAAAACATTTATGTAGGGCGTTCTTTGCTTGTAAAATTTAAAGAACAGGTATGCCGGCTGCTGTCTCCGTTGCTGTAGGTACCCTCAGTGGACAGGGGAATACACGCTCCAAGCGCCGTTTTTTGGCGGCTGGCTGCGTTAACATCACTCAGCGTACGTCCGGTACGCTTCATTCCGTTGCCTTACCAGCCACCGAAATCCGGTACTTGGGGCGTGTGTTCCCTTGTCCACTGAGGGTAAAGACGGCAAATAGAAAACGTAAATATATTAATAAATGATAAAAAGGGGGAAAAGGGTTTTACGGAAGGCTGATTTGTGGTATAAATGGAAAAGGAAGCGACAGAGAAGGAGAAAATTTTGAGAATGAGAAGAAGAGTGGCAGGAATAAAAACAGCCGTGCTGGCGGTGGCAGCAACACTTATGCTGGTAACGGCGGGCTGCGGGCAGGACGATAGTGAGAAAGCATATTTGAAGGAAGTGGAAGCGGAAAAATATGTAAAACTTGGAGAATACAAAGGGCTTGAAGTGGTACAGCCCATGCCTGAGGTGACGGAAGAGCAAAGGGATTCCTATATTAACTATCTTTTGTCTTTGAACCCAAGCGATGGGGCGAAGGATGGCGATACGGTAAATATCGATTATGTGGGCACGTTGGACGGCGTGGCATTTGATGGAGGAACTGCCGCAGGGCAGAATTTAACGCTGGGTTCAGGCAGTTTTATTGAAGGATTTGAAGAGGGTTTGGTTGGTGCGAAAGTAGGGGATACTGTGGAATTGAACCTTACATTCCCGGAAAATTACAGATCTGCGGAAATGGCAGGGAAATCCGTCGTCTTTACAGTGACTGTCAATACGATTATGGCTGCCCAGCCGCAGGAACTAAACGATGCTTATGTAAAAGGGCTGGATAATGGATGCGCCAATGTGGAGGAATATAAGCAATATGTGTATGATTTGCTCATGGAAGACGCGACGGCGGCTTATGAGGATGCCATTGAAAATTCTTTGGTCAATATGTTGATGGATAGCTGTGAATTTATAAAGGAACCGCCTCAGGCTATGGTGGACAACTACGAAGAGGTATTGGTTAATAATCTGACAGCGGAAGCCGCAAGCTATGGGATGACGCTGGGACAGATGATGAGCCTTGTTTATGGAACGGATACGGCATCTTATGGCAATGAGATAAAAGAACAGGCGGTAAGGTTTGCCAAACAATCCCTTATGCTGCAGGCGATAGCGGACAAAGAGGGATTGAGCGTATCGGAAGAGGAGCTGCAGACGGAAATGGAAGAGCTGGCGGCAGCCGGCGCTTATGAATCGGTAGAAGAACTCAAAAAGGTTTTGGATGCCGAAAGGTATAAAGAATCCATGATGGCACAGAAGGTAATGGGGATGCTAAGGGAAAATGCGATAGTAAAAGAGGGATAAGAGCGATGGTAAGGCGAAGAGCTAAACTATTGCGATAGGATTGAGGGCTGCGTCAGCGTTGCATCCGCAGACCCATGATAAGAAAAAGCAACGCAGAAATGAGGGTAAATATGGACTTGACAGACATTCGGGATTTGTACCGTGACCGGGAAAAATATATCGGTACAGAAATAACAGTGGGCGGATGGATACGAAGCATCCGGGATTCTAAAACGTTTGGTTTTATTGTTGTGAATGACGGAACTTTTTTTGAGCCGCTGCAGATTGTATACAGCGACAAGTTGGAGAATTTCGATAAAATCAGTAAACTGAATGTAGGATCTGCGATTATCGTAAAGGGAATTGTCGTAGCTACCCCAGAAGCAAAACAGCCTTTTGAAATGCAGGCGGCGGAAGTATGGGTAGAGGGAGCTTCCACGGCGGATTACCCGCTTCAGAAAAAGAGACATAGTTTTGAATATTTAAGGACCATTTCCCATCTCCGTCCGCGTACCAATACATTTCAGGCGGTATTCCGGGTACGTTCTTTGATTGCATATGCGATTCATACCTTTTTTATGGAGAGAGGATTCGTGTATGTGCATACTCCGTTGATTACCGGCAGCGATTGTGAGGGCGCAGGGGAAATGTTCCAAGTTACTACCATGAATCTGGATGACATTCCTAAAAACGAGGATGGTAGCATAGATTACAGCCAAGACTTTTTCGGCAAACCCACGAACCTAACAGTCAGCGGCCAGTTGAATGTGGAGACTTATGCGTTTGCTTTTAAAAATGTATATACTTTTGGGCCGACTTTCAGGGCGGAAAACTCCAATACCACAAGGCATGCGGCGGAATTTTGGATGATAGAGCCGGAGATGGCGTTTGCGGATTTGAAAGATGATATGATTCTGGCAGAAGCTATGCTGAAGCATATTATCCGTTACGTGTTGGAAAATGCCAAAGAAGAAATGAACTTCTTCAATCAGTTTGTGGACAAGGGGCTTATTGAGAGGCTGCAGCATGTGTTGCACTCTGACTTCGGGCATGTGACTTATACGGAAGCTATCGAAATATTGGAAAAGCATAACGAGGAATTTGAATATAAAGTATTCTGGGGCTGCGATTTGCAGACCGAACACGAACGTTTCTTAACGGAGAAGGAATTTAAACGCCCGGTATTCGTAACGGATTATCCGAAAGAAATCAAGGCATTTTATATGAAACTGAACGAAGACGGAAAAACTGTGGCGGCGATGGACTGTCTGGTGCCCGGGATTGGAGAGATTATCGGAGGCAGCCAAAGGGAGGATAAATTAGAAATCCTTGAAAAACGTATGGAAGAACTTGGGCTGAATAAAGAGGATTATGGTTTTTATCTGGATTTGCGCAAATATGGTTCCGTACGTCATGCAGGCTTTGGCCTTGGGTTTGAAAGGTGTGTCATGTATCTGACCGGTATGGGGAATATCAGGGATGTGGTTCCGTTCCCAAGGACAGTGAAGAACTGTGAGTTGTAAATTGGTAACAGTTCGGTCTTCGGCTTGGCTGCTGCATTGATTGCAAGAAATATCTGAAAGCTATATGCAGGGCTTATATCATAATTGTGACGGCAGGGCCGGGGGAACGGATGGATAGATAAAACAGAGGTTGCATATGAGAAAAAAAGCGGCGAGGATGATGTGCATAAGCATGACATGCCTTATCCTATGTTCCTTTTCCGGAAAGGTATATGCTTCTACCATATCCGAAATCAGGAGACAACAGGAGGAAGACAAGAAAAAACTGAATAATGTGCAGGGGCAGATATCGGGGCTGCAAGGGGAGCAAAGTGAAATCGGCGCAGAAATTGATGAAATTGATGCGGAACTTGTCCAGATTATTGCCAGTGTAGATCTTATCAAAGAAGAAATCGTGGAAAAGGAAAATCAGATAAAGGAAACGGAGGCGGAATACGAGGCTGCCAAACAGCAGGAAGAGACCCAATATGAGACGATGAAAATCCGTATTAAGTTTATGTACGAGCAAGGCGATATTTCCTATATGCAGCTCTTTTTGAGCAGTGAAAGTTTCAGCGATATGCTAAACAAGGCGGATTATGTGGAGCAGCTTTATGCTTATGACCGCAAGATGCTGGAAGAGTATAAAGCGGCAAAGGACTATGTGCAGCAGGTTTGGGATAGACTGGAAGAGGAGAAATCGGAACTGGAGGCGTCGCAGCACGAACTGGAAGAAGAACAGTCTTACATGGAAGAACTTCTGGAAGAGAAAAAGCAGGAGTATGAAAATTATAATGTACAGATAGCCAGAGCGAAACAGGAGGCGGCGGCCTATAGGACGAGAATCAAGCAGCAGACAGCTCAGATTAAGAAATTGGAGGAAGAAGAAAGGAAACGGCGGGGAGAGGAGGAGCGCAAAAAGAAAGAGGAAGAAGAGCGCAGGCGCATGGAAGCGGAAGCCAATAATTCTTCCGGGGAAAGCAATTCCCAACCATCGGAATCATCCTCAAGTTCAAGCAGCTCTTCATCCGGAGGAAGCTCCAATGTGGCTTCCGGTGGAAGTGCAGCCGGACAGTCCATTGCTTCTTATGCCTGTCAGTTTATTGGCAATCCTTATGTGGCAGGCGGAACGAGTTTGACAAACGGTGCGGATTGCTCCGGGTTTGTATGGCGCGTATTTAAGGATAAAGGCTATACGGTTCCGCGTACATCGTGGGAACTGCGCAATGTAGGAACCGAGGTATCCTATTCCAATGCCCAGCCGGGAGATATCATATGTTATGCAGGCCATGTAGGGATTTACATAGGAAATGGGAATATTGTACATGCCAGTACCCCGAAGTCAGGAATTAAGATAACGACGGCAACTTATAAATCTATATTAAGCGTAAGGCGGGTTGCATAACCCGCCTTAAACTATTTGGTACTGTTCAATTACTTGATACTGTTATCTTATTTGATGTTGTTATTTTATTTGGTACTGTTATTTGCCGGAGCGCTGTTAATACCGATGATGCCGAGAATCCCTTCGTCATCTACATCGAAGGTAATATTGGGTGTGCCGTTCCCGCCCAGGACAAAACCGGCATCGGTATATTTCAAATCAAAAAGGTTATAATTGATAATCCGCTCGATCAGGGCTTCGCTGAAAATCTTTTCGCTGTCGATGACTTCAAATTCGCCCGAGGTGTTAATCGGCCCGTCATAATTTCCGGTATCCAGAAAGACAGGGAAATTGGTCAAATCGGAAAGTGCTTTCATATCCATTGCTTTTACGGCATTGATAATTTTGATGGCAAAGGCATATTCTTCCACATAAATGCCGGTAACCATGCCGCTGTCGGATATGCCCACCAGAAGGGCGGTTTCATCCAATGTTCCCACATAGGTAAAGGTAGCAATCTGCCCAATGGTAATATAATCTAAATTGCCGGTAACGCCTGTTTCCGGGATTGTCATATAATAGGAAATGCCTTCGGGGGTCTGGATGGCAACGGAATATTTCGTTGCATCGATAATAATCCCAACGAGGGTTTTCCTCTCCCCTGCAAGGAGTTCTTCCGTAGTAGGCCTTGCAGCGGCAAGCACATTGGGTGCAGGGATATCTGTCGCAGAAGCGGAGCTGTCCGGAGAAGGTGTATCGACGTTTGGTGTTCCGGATTCTGCAGCTGCCTCTGCATTGTTTGTGCCGGAAACTCCTTGTGCAGCATCCGCGGTCGTGTTTTCTGCAGTCTCTTCCGGTGCAGCATCGCTTGGATTGCCTTCCGTAGTTTCGTCTGTGGCAGCATCCGTTGCATTGCTTTCCGTGGTTTCTCCCAACGCAGTTTCTTCTGTATTTTCTCCCGTATTTTCTTCTGAAGTTTCCTCCGTTTTCTCAGCTTCCTGTGTCTGGTCGGATTCACCGCATCCATTTAACACAAGAAAGCCTGCGAGAAGGAGGACTAACATTTTACCAGCTTTTTTTTTCATAATCAAATACCGCCCTTTTTATTCATTCATTTTTCCTTGTACCGGAATGATACTCTGAATTAATAATATACTATGGAGGGAAAGAATGTCAAATACTTGTGTTTCTTGGGAAAACGTAGTAAAGTTTTAAGTAAGTATTTTGGCATCCGAAGGATAATGGGGAGTGGATATATGGAGTGGAAAAGGCTTTTATGTGAGGATAGGATACGGAAATACAGGGCAGGGAAAAGCCCGGGGGATTTGAGGACGGAGTTCGAGAAGGATTATCATCGGATTATCGGAAGCGCTTCCTTCCGGCGGCTGCAGGATAAAACTCAGGTGTTCCCTTTGGATAAGAGCGATTTTATCCGGACAAGGCTCACCCATTCCCTGGAAGTGTCTTCTCTTGCCAAATCTCTTGGGCAGAATATTTCAAGGAAAATCATGCAGGAAATAGGGGATAAAACGTTTTTGGACACTTATCAGGCAGATGTATGCGATATCCTGCAATGCGCGGGGCTGCTGCATGATATTGGGAACCCGCCTTTTGGGCATTTTGGGGAAACGGTAATCCGGGAGTGGTTTTCCAAAAATTTAAGAAAGATTACATATAACGGACAGAGTGTGGAAAGCTTGCTTCTGCCCCAGATGAAAGCGGATTTTTACCATTTTGAAGGCAATACACAGGCGCTGCGCCTTGTGACAAAGCTGCATTATCTGGTAGATGAGCATGGGATGAATTTGACGAAGGGGCTGCTTGGCACGATTATTAAATATCCGGTTTCTTCTTTGGAAATCAACAGCAAAAGCGGCAATATCAAAGATAAAAAAATGGGGTATTATTACGCGGAGCGGGATATTTTTCGGGATTTACAGGAGAGTCTTGGTGTATGCGGGGCGAGGCATCCTCTATCTTATGTATTGGAGGCGGCGGATGATATCGCATATTTAACGGCAGATATAGAGGATGCGTTTAAAAAAGGGTGTATTACGTTCGGGCAGCTTGTACAGGAACTGGATAAATGCGGCGGCGGGGAAGCGGAAAACGGAGAGTATTTCCGGATGGCGAAAGCTTTGGAGGAAAGATTTGAAAAAGCAGTAGCAAGGGAGATTGCCCAGCCGGAGAATCATGCGGTACAGAATTGGATTGTCAGGGTGCAGGCGAAGCTGATTGCCTGTGCAACAGACGGTTTTGCCGGGCATTATCAGGAAATTATGGATGGAAAATATACGGCGGAGTTGCTGAAAGGCACGGAAGGGGAACGGCTGGCTTGGGCATTGGGGGATATTGCATACCGCTATGCCTTTATATCCAAGCCAATCTTGAAATTGGAAATTGCTGCGGAAACAATCTTGAATTTTCTTCTGGAAAAATTCACGGATGCGGTAATTTATTATGACACAGGGAAAGAAATGAATGCGGTTCAGGAAAAAATGATGGCACTCATTTCGGATAATTATAAAGCGATTTACCGGATTTATTCTAAAGGGAAGGATGAAACGGAACGGCTGTATTTACGCCTTTTGCTTGTGACGGATTTTATTTGCGGAATGACAGACAGCTATGCAAAGGGCTTGTATCAGGAATTGAACGGGATGGGATAAGATAAGGAGAAGCGGTTTGGCTACAAGGAACAAAGGAAAACGTTTGAGCAAATATGTGACGGATTATATTGTTTTTGATTTGGAAACGACGGGCATCAACCCGGATTGGGATGCCATTATTGAAATTTCTGCGGTTAAGGTATGCGGAGGGAAATGTGCGGCGGAATATTCCACGCTGGTGAATCCGGGGCGCCATATTCCGGCGAGGGCGACTGCGGTAAATGGGATTACGGATGATATGGTAAAAGATGCGCCGGATATTAAAGCAGCGATAGCCGGTTTCATGGAGTTTATCGGGGACGGGGTGCTGGTAGGGCACAATATCCATACCTTTGACATGAACTTTGCCTACGATGCGGCATTGCAGGCATTGGGGAAAGAGCTTGGCAACGATTATATTGATACATTATATATGGCAAGGAGCTGCCTTCCCGGGCTGGCTCATTACAAATTGACAGATGTGTCGGAATATTTCCAAATTAATACGGAAGGGGCGCACCGTGCGTTAAACGATTGCGTGATGAACCAGAAGTGTTATGAAGAAATGGGGAAAATCTGGAAGAAACGGGAGGAGGAAGCGGAAACCGGGGAAGGAAAGGCAGCACAGGAAGGGGATTTGGAGTGCCCAAGGTGCGGAGGAATGCTTATTTTACGGAAGGGGAAGTTTGGGAAGTTTTATGGCTGCGGGAATTTTCCGTCCTGTAGATATACACGTAATGCTTGAAAATGGGGCGGTATCTATTATAATAGGATTAGGTGTGTAAAATCCGACAAAAAATGACAAATGATGCAAAAATGATGCAAAAATGATGTGAATTTGATGCATTTGAAGAATAGAATAAACTAAGGAACATAGCTATTCAAGCGACGGATGAGTAAAAAGGATGGAATACGGCGATGAAAAAATATAGGTGGAGATATGGGGTTGTCAGTGGATTAGCTCTGGTTTGTATGATAAGCGGGCTGAAAACGGATGTTTTAGCTGCAGGGAAAAAGACGGGGCGGACAGGTGCGGATATTATTGCCAAAGCGGAGGGAAGCATGAAAGCGGTGGAAAGCATTAAAATCACCGTGGATTTGATAGGCTCCGAAGGAACGGGCACAGCAAAAGGGAAAGAAACCGTAGAGAATGGAACGGCTTCAGAGGACTCGGAAGGGGCTCAGGATACAGAGATCCTTGGGAACGGAGAAGAGGACGAATTGACAGGGGAAACGGAGGAGAATAAAGAGAAAGAAGAGGGTGGGGAAGAAGCCCTTGACGAAGAGGAAGCGCAGGAAGAAGAAGGTGAAGAAGCAAGGGAAGAAAATGCGGACGAAATAGACGCTTATTTTGATGATTCCGTATTTGTGGGCGATTCCATTATGCTTGGGTTCCGGAATTATGCGATGAAAAGGCAGGATACTTTTTTAAGCCGGATGAATTTTTTGGCAGCAGGAAGCTTTTCCGCAAACAACGCATTATGGGATGTGGGAGAGGAGAGCGTGCATCCCGTCTATCAGGGGGAACAAAGGCAGATATGGGATTCTATTTCCATGATGGGGAGCAAAAAGGTCTTTATCATGCTGGGGATGAACGATTTAAACATTACCGGATTGGAAGGGTCCTGTGAAATCTATCAGGAGCTAATCGGCAAGATTAAAGAAAGCAATCCCGATGTGGAGATTCATATTATGAGTATGACCTATATTTTGAAGGGGGAAGACGTTGGGAAACTGGAAAATAATACTATCCGGGAGTTTAATGGAATGTTAAAGGAGATGGCTGAGGGAAACGGATGGGGATTTGTGGATGTAGCGGAAGCGTTGGCAGACGAAAACGGAGACCTGGCGGCGGAGTATTGCAGCGACGGTTTTGCCCATCAAAATCCGGAGGCGTATGATGTATGGGTATCGGTTTTAAGGAAGTATGCCGGGGAACATTTGGAGTAAAGGGAAACAGGAATTGGTAAGGCAGAAAGACAAATACAAGTGGGAAGGGCGCTTTTATTGGCGCTTTCAAAAATAAAAGGGAGTGTGGTCTATTATGAAAAGAAAAGGAAAAGCGGCGGTGTGTGTGTTTGCAACGATGGCAGTTTTGCTGGGGGGTTGTGGAGGAAACGGGAGCGAAGCCCCGGCTGCGGAGGTCTCGAGTGAGGCAGTGGAAGTGCAGGAAACGGTAAATGCAAAACCGGTAAAAGATATTTATGAGGAAATCAAGCAAAGCGTAGAGCTTTATTCCCCTGTAGAAATGGCGGATAGTTTTATTTCTAATTATTACGGGATTGTTCCGGAAAAATTGGAAGAATATGTATTCGTTATGTCCGAAGAAGCCACAAGCGCGGAAACTATCGTTATTATGAAAGTGAAAGATGAAGCGGATGTGGAAAGTATCAGTGCGGCGCTTCAGGTGGTAGTGGATGAAAAAAGTGCGGAAATGGAGGACTATCTCCCGGAACAATTTGAAATAGTGGATAAAAGTTCCGTAAAGACAAAGGGGAACTATGTTTATCTTGTTATTTCGGAATCGGCAGATGCCATTATAGGAATCATTGAGAACGGGATTTAGAAAGGACGGGGAGAAATATGGTTTTTAGCAGTATTCCGTTTCTGTTTTTCTTTCTTCCTTTTTGTTTAATCTTATACTATGCGGTTCCATATAAAGCAAATAATCCATATGTCTGGAAAAATGTGGTTTTGCTTTTATTCAGCCTCATTTTTTACGCATGGGGGGAACCGGTCTACATTTTATTGATGTTTTTTGCAACAGCGGTAGACTATTGCAACGGCAGGCTGATGGAAAGGTTTGGTTCGACAAAGGGCAGGCGTAGGTTTTTCCTTATCTGTTCGGTAGCCATTAATCTTTCCGTACTTGCCTTTTTCAAATATGCTGATTTTCTGATAGCGACCCTGAATGGGCTTTTTTCTTTGTCCATAAAACCCTTGGGGCTGGGATTGCCGGTGGGAATCAGCTTTTTTACGTTCCAGACGATGAGCTACAGCATTGATTTGTATCGGAAGCAAGTGCCGATGGAGAAAAGCTATTTGAATTATCTTGCCTATGTATCTATGTTCCCACAGTTAGTGGCAGGACCGATTGTACGTTACAGTGTGGTGAACGAGGAATTAAGGGAACGGCTGATAAAGAGGGAGGAAGTAGAAGAAGGACTGCTGCGGTTTATGCAGGGCTTGTTCAAAAAAGTGTTGATTGCCAATCAGGCAGGTGGGTTATGGGAAGAAATACGGCAATTGGAAATGGGGCAGGCTTCAGTGGCAACGGCTTGGCTGGGAGCGTCTGCATTTACATTACAGCTTTATTTTGATTTCAGCGCTTACAGCGATATGGCGATAGGCATGGGGCGGATGTTGGGATTCCATTTTCCGGAAAATTTCAATTATCCCCTGTCGTCCGTGTCGGTAACAGATTTTTGGAGGCGATGGCATATATCGTTGTCCACATGGTTCAGGGATTACGTGTATATTCCGCTTGGAGGGAACCGGAAGGGAGTAGCCAGACATTTGCGGAATATGTTGGTTGTCTGGTTCCTGACAGGATTATGGCATGGGGCTTCATGGAATTTTGTCCTTTGGGGCTTGTATTACGGAGTCTTGCTGGCGTTGGAAAAATATGTATGGGGAAAGGCATTGAATGCTTTGCCGAAGGTGTGCAGACATCTTTATGCGATATTGATTGTAGTGGTAGGTTTTGTCATTTTTGTTTTTGATGATATGGGGGCATTGGGAAATTATTTCCGAGCTATGGCAGGCTGCGCAGGCAACAGGCTGTGGGGGGAAGAATGCCTTTGGTATTTACGGAATTATAAAGCAGTATTGGCAGCAGCGGCAGTTCTGGCTTTTCCGGTATACCCTTGGGTGAAAAAGAGGGCGGAAGCGCTTGGGGATAAAGGAAGAGCGGCAGTTTCTTTATTGTCTATGTTCGGATATTTGCTGTTGTTTGCGGTGACTACGGCTTTTCTTGTGAATGATACATATAACCCGTTTTTATATTTTAGATTTTAATATGGAAACGGTTGGAGAAAAGGGTCTGTGGGGCATCTACAAACTTGATATGCGCGAAAATCTGCGCAGAAATGGGGCTAAAGATGGAAAACGAAAGGACGTTGGAAAAGTATATCAGAGGGTTGACGGCAGGGATGCTAGGCGGCATGGTTGTGGCATTAGCGATAGGTTTTTTCTTTATGGAAAAGCGGGAATTTTCGGAAAATGAGAACAGGTATCTGGCCAAACTCCCTTCTTTCGGTTTGGAGAAAGTTCAAAGCGGGGAATATATGAAAGACTTGGAGACTTATTTGGCGGATCATTTCCCTTTCCGGGATTTTTTTATGGGCATGAAGACAAAGGCGGAAACATCGGTAGGAAAAAAAGAAGTCAATGGTATTTATATGGCGGAGGACGGGTATCTGATTGAAAAATACGAAAAGCCGGAAAATACGGAAAAGATAGGGCGTATACTGAAAGATTTTGCAGGGGAGCTGGAAGGGCAGGATGTGGAGCTTCGGCTGATGCTGGTGCCAACGGCAGTCTATGTCTATGAAGATAAGCTGCCGGATTATGCGCCGGTAAGGAATCAGATGGAAACAGCGGACAGGATTTATAAGTCTTCGGGGATTTTGCCGATTGATTGCAGCGGGGATTTGATGGAACATAAAGAAGAAGGGGAGCTATATTATAAAACCGACCATCATTGGACTACATTCGGAGCCTATATCGGGTATCAGGCTTATTGCAGGGAAATGGGGTTGGATGCGGTGCCCATAGAAGAAATGGATGCCCGGATTGTTACGGAAGATTTTTGCGGAACGGTATATTCTAAGGCAGGGGATTATGGCAGAGAGGGGGATGCGATTACGGTTTATACCAACCCGGCGGATTGCCTGACAGTAGAATATAAGGACACAGGGGAGATAACGGACAGCCTTTATAATTTGGAATATGTGGAAGCCAAAGATAAATACTCTTTGTTTTTGGACAATCTTCATCCGTTGATTGAGATTACCAATGAAACGGCGGTTTCGGACAGGGAACTGGTGCTTGTCAAGGACAGCTATGCCAATTCTATGGTACCGTTCCTGGTTCATCATTATAAAAAAATATATGTATTTGACACGCGGTATTATAAACAGGGTGTATCAGAATTTATCCGAGAGCATAAAAATGTATCGGATGTGCTGGTGCTTTATAATATGAATACTTTAGATGGGGATTTGGGCATCCGGGGCGTGTATTAATGCTTTGCTGCATATGGCGGGATGCATTTTCCACACATTTGTCATGGGCGCAAACATCTGAATAACAAACAGTCATAACCCTTCCAGGCACTTCATACAATGTAAAAAAGTGTTCTGAGGGGTTTTCTTTTGAAGGATTATATTGAGGAAAGAGCAATCAATATTGCTAATTATATTATTGATAACAACGCTACCGTGCGGCAGACGGCGAAGCAGTTTGGGATTAGCAAGTCTACGGTGCATAAAGATGTCACAGAACGATTGATGCAGATTAATCCGGCACTTGCAAAGGAGGCAAGGAAGGTACTTGATGTAAATAAATCAGAGCGGCATATTAGGGGTGGGCTTGCCACGAGAGAGAAATATCTACATCAATCGAGGATATAGAAGAAAAGGGGAAGGTCCGTTGCCCATACATCATCGGAACATCAACGGCTGCGGCCGGATATAGGAAAAGGATAAAATAGTTTACATTTTTCCCAAATGGTACTACAATACCGTATGGAAGAAACAGAGTTTTGGATGCAAAGGATAGGATGGGAAATGTTATATTCCAATAAAGATTTGAAAAAGCTGATTTTACCGTTGGTGTTTGAACAGTTCTTGGCGATTCTTGTTGGCATGGTGGATACTGTTATGATTTCCAGTGTGGGGGAAGCGGCTGTATCGGGCGTTTCTCTGGTGGATAATATTAACATTCTTGTGATTAACATAACTGCTGCAATGGCTACCGGAGGGGCAGTGGTAGCGGGACATTTTTTAGGGCAGAAGGAATCAGGGAATGCCGGCAGGGCAGCTTGGCAGCTAATTTTGTTTTCCGCAATGGCAGCAACAGTTATTTTTGTGTGTTTAACAGTATTTCACCGCCCGCTTTTAGGAGCCGTTTTTGGGAATGTGGAAGAAGAGGTTATGTCCAGCGCGGTGACCTATCTTCTGATTACCGCAGTATCAATTGTTCCGCTTGCGGTATACAATGCATGTGCTGCGCTTTTCCGTGCAATGAACAATTCAAAAACGACGATGCTCATTTCGGTATTGATGAATACCATAAATATAGCCGGAAATGGGATATTGATTTATGGCATTGGCATGGGGGTTGCAGGGGCGGCAATTCCAACAACTGTTTCCAGGACGGTTGCTGCGGTTATCATTTTCATTTTGATGTGCAATGAGGATAGGGCAATCCATATAAAAGGGCGTATGACGTGGCGCATAGACGGTGGCCTTATTAAGAGGATTTTATATATAGGGGTTCCAAACGGGGTAGAAAACAGTTTGTTTCAGCTGGGGAAAATACTTTTATTAAGTTTAATTTCTACATTCGGAACTTATGCAATGGCCGCGAATGCGGTTTGCAATACGTTGGCGGGATTCAATATACTGCCCGGTCAGGCAATTGGTCTGGCTTTAGTTTCAGTAGTTGCAGTTTGTGTTGGAGCGGGGGATTATAAACAGGCGAGATATTATACAAAGAAACTTATGTTGGTTACGCAGATAAGTATAGCCGGGCTTTCTGCAGTATTGTTAATATTTTCGCCGTATATTTTGAAAATATATCAATTGAATCCGGAAACGGAGTTGCTTGCCATTCAGGTAATCCGATATCATGCGGCACTGGCATTGATGATTTGGGCGCCGTCTTTTACGTTGCCGAATACATTGCGTGCATCGGGGGATGTGGTTTGGACAATGTTTGTGGCAATCGGCTCTATGTGGGTATTCCGGATTGGGGCTGCATATGTGTTCCACAGGTTTTTCGGCTTAGGTCTAATAGGGGTATGGATTGCCATGACGATAGACTGGGCATTCCGTGGGCTTTGCTATTGCCTGCGCTATTATGGGAACAAATGGGAAAAAGCCTTGCAATCGTAATTTGGGAGGTAAAAGGTTTGTCAGACAATATTGCTTGGCATGATAGAACAAAGAAGTGTTGGGCAAGGGGCTTTGATACGGTGGAAATGAGGTTTAAAATGGAGGGAAGCCATTACCGGATATGGCTTTCATTTTAACAGGTTTACCGGAATGTTTTGACAAGGAAGAATACGGATAATATAATGGATATGGTTGCGGAGGCTTTTGCACTGGAATCTTTGTTATTCATAAACACTTTTTGCGGATGACGGAACAAGGCAGGATTTTGCCGGCAACAGGCAATTGGCTTTTGGAAGAAGAGGAATAGGATTATAAAAGATGAAAAGAGAAACGATTGTTGTAATGGATTTTGGCGGACAGTATAACCAATTGATTGCGCGGCGGGTTAGGGAGTGCAATGTTTATTGTGAAGTTTACCCTCATAATATTAGATTGGACAAGCTAAAGGAAATGAACTTAAAAGGAATTATTTTTACGGGAGGTCCCAACAGTGTGTACGCGGAGGGTTCACCGTTGTGTGATAGAGAGGTTTTTGAGCTGGGGGTTCCGGTGCTGGGGATATGCTATGGCTCCCAGTTGATGGCGCATCTCCTCGGGGGCAAGGTTGCTACAGCGCCGGTGAGCGAATATGGTAAGACAGAAGTAAATGTAGATAATAGGAAGAGGCTTTTTGAGGGGGTATCGCCTAAGACAATTTGCTGGATGAGCCATACGGATTATATAGAAAAAGCACCGGAAGGGTTTACGGTGACGGCACATACGCCGGTCTGCCCGGTGGCGGGTATGGAAAATGTCAAAAAAGGGTTATATGCCGTGCAGTTTCACCCGGAAGTAATGCATACGCAGGAAGGGATGAAGATGCTGCGTAATTTCGTAATGGATATTTGCGGATGCAAAGGGGATTGGAAAATGGATTCTTTTGTGGAAGCAAGCATTTCGGACATCCGTGAAAAAGTTGGGAAAGGTAAAGTCCTTTGCGCACTCTCTGGCGGTGTGGATTCTTCAGTGGCGGCAGTGTTGTTGGCAAAGGCTGTTGGAAAGCAGCTGACTTGCGTATTTGTAGATCACGGGCTGCTTAGGAAAGACGAAGGGGATGAAGTTGAGGAAGTATTTGGGCCGGAGGGCGGTTATGACCTTAATTTTGTTCGAGTGAACGCCAGGGAGCGTTTTTATGGGAAACTGGCCGGTGTGGAAGAACCGGAACGGAAAAGGAAGATTATCGGTGAAGAATTTATCCGGGTGTTTGAAGAGGAAGCAAAGAAAATCGGTGCGGTGGATTATCTGGTACAAGGAACGATTTATCCAGATGTGATTGAAAGCGGGTTAGGGGAGAGCGCTGTCATCAAGTCACATCATAATGTAGGTGGTCTGCCAGACTGCGTGGATTTTAAAGAAATTATAGAACCGCTGCGGTTGTTGTTTAAAGATGAGGTCAGAGAAGCGGGTTTGGAACTTGGGATACCGGAAAAACTGGTATACAGGCAACCGTTTCCTGGCCCTGGTCTGGGCGTAAGGATTATTGGAGAGGTGACAGCGGAAAAGGTCCGGATTGTCCAGGAAGCGGATGCGATATATCGGGAAGAGATTAAGAAAGCTGGAATGGAGAGGGAATTAGGGCAATATTTTGCAGCAGTTACGAATATGCGATCCGTGGGGGTTATGGGAGATGAGCGGACGTATGATTACGCGGTGGCACTTAGGGCAGTGAGTACCTCTGACTTTATGACAGCAGAGGCGGTACAGATGCCTTGGGAGGTATTGAGTACGGTGACAAGCAGGATTGTGAATGAGGTGAAAGGGGTTAACAGAGTGCTGTATGATTGCACGGGGAAGCCGCCGGGGACGATTGAGTTCGAGTGATGAAATGGACTTTA
>Ga0137306_102322_pt1 | contig 16294 bp, 21 predicted proteins | sample Inofroosms_March_FD_97187 | JGI IMG/M metagenome (GOLD analysis project Ga0137306, IMG submission 97187) | Mouse cecal microbial communities from Vienna, Austria - N-Acetylneuraminic and N-Acetylglucosamine D2O microcosms_March | ecosystem: Host-associated > Mammals > Digestive system > Large...
GGGTGTTGTCATTTATTCCTTATGCGGTGGTGATGATAGCGATTGGTTTTTGTTTTTGTTTTTCCCCAATCGTGCCTTTTTTGGGATTGATTGTCAATGGTTTTTATGGCAACGTTCTGGGGGCTGGCCAGATCAAATATTTTCTTCAAAGCATTCGGGAGGGAGAGTCCGCTCCGGTTTCCATGGCATTTTCTGGGTTTACCTCTGGATATTATGCGAATTCCGGTAAAATTTTTACTTTTCGTAATCTTTTTCAGTATTTATGGAGTCTGTTGTTGCTTGTGCCAGGTATCATAAAGACTTATGAATACTGGATGATTCCCTATTTGGTTGCGGACTATCCAGAAAAAGAGCAAAATGAGATTTTCAGCCTGAGTAAGCAGATGATGACAGGAAATAAATGGAGGACCTTTCTGTTTGAATTGTCATTTATTGGTTGGGAACTTTTGGCAGTGATCACTTGTGGAATCGGATTTCTTTTTTTTATTCCTTATTATAGCGCGGCTCGTACCGAATGGTATCTGACCTTGAGAGAAGAGTGCCTGGGAATTTCACGGGATTCTGTTCAGAATAGTGGCGATTATTATCTTGAAAACAGCAGTTATACTAGCGGAGCTTTGACAGGAGATAATGATTGCAATGCAAGATAAAGGTTTTTCGAGAAATTGTTATTACATATGTATGGCAATCGTCGGATATTCGATTGCCGGATATGGGATCTTGCAATGGTTATCGTGGGATCCGGCTATTTTATTTCCGCCTTGCCGATTATACCAGAGGACGGGATATTACTGTATGGGATGTGGAGGAACCAGAGCCTTGCAGTTGTTTTTTCGAGGGGATTGGATAAGAAGTTTTTGGTATCATCCGATGGTAGATATCATGATGGTATATCTGTGTGTTTTTATTCCTTCGCATACTTTGAGTATTCTTACAAAAGGCAGAATTCAGGGATTGCAAATTCGACCGTTGCATTGCTATATTTTGTTGGGCATCATGATTCTGCAATGGATAATCAAGAATGGAATTTTTTATTTTACTGGCGTTCATGTAATCTGAGAGATTATATGTCTGAGGAGAGGAGCAAAAAGAACCGTGGCATTTACACATCTGCATGTCCATACGGAGTATAGTCTGTTGGACGGTTCCTGTAAAATTAAAGAGTTGGTACAGTGTGCCAAAGACTTAGGAATGGATAGCATGGCGGTGACGGATCATGGCGTTATGTATGGGGTGATTGATTTTTACCGGGCCGCTAGAGAGGTAGGGATCAAGCCAATCATTGGCTGTGAAGTCTATGTGGCGCCGGGCTCCCGTTTTGATCGGGAGACTGGCAGTGGAGAAGATCGTTATTATCATTTGGTATTATTGGCAGAAAACAATCAGGGATATCAGAACCTGATGAAAATTGTATCAAAGGGATTTATCGACGGGTTCTATTATAAACCGCGGGTGGACTACGAAGTGTTAGAGACTTATCATGAGGGCATTATTGCACTTAGCGCCTGTCTAGCCGGAGAGGTACAGCGCTACCTGACCCGGGGAATGTATGAAGAAGCGAAGAAGGCAGCGCTGCATTACCAGAAGATTTTTGGGAAAGAAAATTTCTTTCTGGAACTCCAAGATCATGGGATACCGGCTCAGCGGACCGCAGATCAGGGATTGTTGCGAATGAGCCGAGAGCTGGGAATTGATCTGGTAGCGACCAACGATATCCATTATACATTTGCCGAAGACGCGGCTGCGCATGATATTTTGCTGTGTATTCAGACTGGTAAAAAAGTGGCGGATGAGAACCGGATGCGCTATGAGGGCGGACAATATTATTGTAAATCGGAACCGGAAATGCGGGAATTATTTCCCTATGCGCAGGAGGCAATCGAAAATACACATAAGATTGCTGAGCGATGCAATGTGGAGATTGAGTTTGGCGTTACCAAACTTCCCCGGTATGATGTGCCTGAGGGATATGATTCCTGGAGTTATCTGAATAAACTTTGTAATGATGGGATGGAAAGGCGCTATCCAAAAGATGAGGGGGAATTGAGGGAACGGCTTGTTTATGAGCTGGATGTCATTCGGAATATGGGATATGTGGATTATTTCCTGATTGTGTGGGATTTTATTCACTTTGCCAAGTCTCATGATATTATGGTGGGTCCGGGCCGGGGGTCGGCAGCAGGTAGTATTGTCGCTTACTGTCTCGAGATCACCGATATTGATCCGGTTCGTTATAATTTGCTGTTTGAACGTTTTCTGAATCCGGAGCGGGTGTCTATGCCGGATATTGATATTGATTTTTGCTTCGAACGACGGCAGGAAGTTATCGACTATGTGGTGGAGAAATATGGTAAGGATCAGGTGGTGCAGATCATTACTTTTGGTACACTGGCAGCCAAGGGTGTGGTGCGGGATGTGGGCAGGGTGTTGGATATGCCTTATGCCCGCTGTGATGCCATCGCCAAGATGATACCAGGAGACCTGGGAATGACGCTGGATAAAGCGTTGCGCCAAAGTCCTGAATTGAGAGAAGCATATCAGCAGGATGATGAAGTTAAATATCTGATTGATATGGCAAAGCGTCTGGAAGGACTACCGCGTCATACGTCCATGCATGCGGCCGGAGTTGTGATCGGCCAGCGGGCTATGGATGAATTTGTTCCACTTTCAAGGGCTCAGGACGGAACCATTACTACACAATTTACGATGACTACCTTGGAAGAGCTGGGATTGCTGAAAATGGATTTTCTGGGACTTCGAACTCTTACAGTGATTCAGAATGCGGTAAAGCAGGTGGAGGAAAATTACGGAATCCATCTGGATATGGGGAAGATTGATTATAATGATAAGGCGGTGCTAGCGTCCATTGGCACTGGGAGATGCGACGGCGTGTTTCAGCTGGAAAGTTCAGGGATGAAAAGCTTTATGAAAGAACTCAGGCCGGAGAATCTGGAGGATATTATTGCTGGGGTAGCTTTGTACCGCCCCGGACCGATGGATTTTATTCCCCGATATTTGAAAGGGAAGAACGATCAGGCAAAAGCGATCTATGATTGTCCGCAACTGGAACCGATTTTGAGTCCGACTTATGGGTGTATTGTCTACCAGGAGCAGGTGATGCAGATTGTGCGCGATCTGGCAGGTTATACCATGGGAAGAAGCGATCTGGTGCGCCGTGCCATGTCCAAGAAAAAGACGGCGGTGATGGAAAAAGAACGAAAGAATTTTGTTTACGGCAATTCGGATGAGGGGGTTAGCGGTTGCATTGCTAATGGTATTGATGAGAAGACAGCGAATCATATTTATGATGAAATGATTGATTTTGCCAAGTATGCGTTTAACAAGTCGCATGCTGCCTGTTATGCAGTGGTATCAGTGCAGACGGCATATCTTAAGTATTATTATCCAAAAGAATTTATGGCAGCCCTTATGACCTCGGTGATGGACAACAATAATAAAGTGGCAGAATATATCTTAAGTTGTCGTCAGATGGGAATAGAAATTCAGTCTCCAGATATTAATGAGGGACAGAGTGGGTTTTCTGTCTCCGGTGAAGCTATCCGATATGGTTTGTCGGCCATCAAGAGTGTAGGGCGGACAGTGGTGGAGGCGATCATTGAAGAGCGGGAACAGGGAGGTTTTTATACTTCATTAGATAACTTTGTGGAGCGGATGAATGGCAAGGAAGTCAATAAGCGGACTTTAGAAAATTTCATTAAATCAGGAGCTTTAGATACTTTGCCAGGAAATCGCCGACAAAAGGCGATGATTGCTTCAGAGCTATTAGAACAGAAGAATAAAGAAAAGAAAAGCTCCTTGGCGGGACAGATGAGCTTATTTGATTTTGCAGGGGAAGAAGAAAAGAAGCAGTACCGAATCACGATGCCGGAAGTGGCGGAGTTCCCGAAGGAAGAGTTGCTGGCATTTGAGAAGGATATTCTTGGTGTGTATGTCAGTGGACATCCTCTGGATGAATATATGGATTTGTGGAAGAATAATATCACTGCCCGTACGACAGATTTCATTGTTGATGAGGAGACCGGCAGGGCGGTGCTTGCAGATGGTGCTTATGTGACAGTGGGAGGGATGATTACCAATAAAGTAATTAAGACGACAAAGACGGGAAAAACAATGGCATTTGTGACAATTGAAGATTTGGTAGGAACCGTGGAGACTCTAGTTTTCCCCCGAGATTATGAACGAGGACGCAGTCTGTTGATCGAGGATTCAAAGGTATTTATCAGAGGGAAAGCTTCGATTGGTGATGACTCGGCAGGGAAGCTGATTTTAGAACAAGTGATTCCTTTTGAATCGTTGCCCAAGGAACTATGGCTGCAATTTACGGATAAGGACGAATATGACAAAAAACAACAGCAAATTTTGGACATTTTGCGAATGGAAGAAGGACAAGATACCGTTATTATTTACTTAAAAAAGGAACGTGCAAAGAAAATCTTGCCTGCAAGTTGGCGGGTATGTGCAAATAAACCAATGAGGGAGCGTTTGTATCCGTTGCTTGGTGAAAATAATGTCAAAGTTGTGGAAAAGGGATTGAAAAGATTGGGGAAATGATTTAAAATAAAAACAATTCAAGCCAGCGGTCATAGGGTGAAATGAGGCTGCCAGCAAGGATCACGATTCAGACGCAGATCAACGCCGGAAGGCGCGGAATTATAGGAGGAGTAGTATGACAAAAAAGGTTAAAACGATAGGCGTTCTCACAAGCGGCGGAGATGCACCAGGTATGAATGCTGCGATTCGTGCAGTAGTCCGGACCGCTCTGAATCTGGGATTGAATGTGAAAGGGATTATGCGTGGATATGCGGGACTTTTGCAGGAGGAGATTATCGATTTAAAGAGTTCCAGTGTATCGAATATTATCTATCGTGGAGGTACGATTTTGTATACGGCCAGGTGTATGGAGTTTATGGCACCTGAGGGGCAAGAGATGGGAGCAGAGATTTGCCACAAACATGGGATTGATGGTATTGTGGTGATTGGTGGTGATGGATCCTTCCGGGGAGCCGGTCGTCTGGCAGCTCTGGGGATCAATACGATTGGCGTGCCGGGAACGATCGATTTGGATGTGGCATGTAGCGATTATACGATTGGCTTTGACACGGCGGTGAATACGGCTATGGAGGCGATTGACCGGGTACGAGATACTTCTACTTCTCATGAGCGGTGCAGCATTATCGAGGTTATGGGACGCAATGCCGGCTATATTGCTTTGTGGTGTGGATTTGCCAATGGAGCGGAGGATGTGTTGCTGCCAGAACGGTATGATGGCAACGAACAGATGCTGATTAATCGTATTATTGCCAACCGCAAGCAGGGGAAGAAGCACAATATTATCATTAATGCGGAAGGTATCGGACATTCCACTTCCATGGCTCGGAGGATTGAGGCGGCCACTGGTGTGGAAACGCGGGCGACGATTTTAGGCCACATGCAGCGGGGAGGTACCCCCACTTGTAAGGATAGAGTGTACGCATCGATTATGGGTTCTAAAGCAGCTATGTTGCTAGCTGAGGGCAAGAGCAACCGCGTGGTGGCATATAAGAATGGGCAATATGTGGATTTCGATATTCAGGAAGCACTTCAGATGAAGAAAGATATTCCAGAGGATCAGTATGAGATCTGCAAATTATTGGTTCGGTAAGAAATCATGCAGACACTTGCGAATGCTGTGTAGGGAATAGATGCGAAAAATGGATTGAGATGGGGGAATATGGATACCCGGCAGCCAGGATAAGGAGACTGCCGGGTATTTGTCCCTTTATAGAAAATGGAGAAAAAGATGGTACTTTGTGGTTCTAACGGATACGAACAGAAATATTATTTTAATGAAGAATTTTCCAACCTTCCGGAGGCTGTGCAGAAAGAACTGCAAATTATGTGTGTGTGGTTTACGGAGGAATGCGGCGGTATTCTTACGATGGAATTTGACGAGAACGGCGAGCTGGCGTTTAAGCATACGACATCAGAATATGATGGATATTATGATGAAATCGGTGCCGATTTGAAGATCAAGCAATATCGAGAGGAACGCCGGGAACTGTTAGAGAAACTGGAGTTGTATTACCAAACGTGGTTTTTGATGAAGGAATATTCAAGATGAAGCTGCGCATAGGAAATGTAGAACTGGAGAATAATTTGGTATTGGCGCCAATGGCAGGAGTGACCGATCCCCCTTTTCGAAAAATATGCCGGGAGCAGGGATGCGGGCTCTTGTATACCGAAATGGTCAGCGCTAAAGCGATTCTCTATCATAATCGAAATACAAAAGAACTTTTGCAGGTTGAACCAAAGGAGCGACCGATTGCCGTGCAGCTGTTTGGCTCGGATCCGGAAATTATCAGTGAAATGGCAGCGAAAATTGCTGATGGCCCTTATGACATTATCGATTTTAATATGGGCTGTCCGGTTCCTAAGGTGGTAAACAATGGAGAAGGCTCTGCGCTGATGAAAGATCCACATTTAGTAGAACAGATCCTCTCGGCATTGGTGAAGAAGGTAAAAAAGCCGGTGACAGTAAAATTTCGCAAAGGTTTTGATGAGAATCAGATCAATGGAGTGGAGATTGCCAGAATCGCCGAAAGTTGTGGTGTGGCGGCCGTGGCAGTTCACGGACGAACCAGGCAACAGTTTTATTCGGGTCAGGCAGACTGGGATATCATCGGCCAGATAAAAAAGGCAGTGAAGATACCCGTCATTGGAAATGGTGATATTTTCACGCCGGAAAATGCCAGGCAGATGTTGGAGGATACGGGATGTGATGGATTGATGATTGCCAGAGGAGCGCAGGGAAATCCCTGGATTTTTGGAAGAATTCAGCATTATCTAGAAACTGGGGAGATACTCCCTGGGCCGAACAAAGAAGAGATCTGTCAGATGATTCTGCGCCATGCACGGATGCAGGTGGAGTGGAAGGGGGAATTGCTGGGAATGAAAGAGATGCGCAAACACATTGCCTGGTATACCGCGGGCTTTCCTCATTCGGCAAAAGTGCGGAGAAAATGCAACTATGTGGAGAGCCTAAAGGGGTTGGAAGAACTGCTGGAGCAGTTTGGTAACTGCTCCGAAAAATCTGCTCATTCCCATAGCCATTCCCATTCTTGACAAGGTGAGGGCTTTGGGATATAATACATGGAATGCAATGGGCCAAAAGCTGTATCAGCATGATTTTGGCAACTGCCGAAAGGCCAGATCAATAAGGAGAAGGCTGGTTGGAGGCAGAGTAGTAAAAAAGGAAGGAAATGAGTAACATGGCGGAAAAGAAAAATATTTTAACCTATGCAGGTCTGAAGCAATATGAAGATGAGTTGCAGGATCTGAAAGTAAATCGGAGACGGGAAGTAGCACAGAAGATTAAAGAAGCCCGGGAACAGGGGGATTTGTCTGAGAACGCAGAATATGATGCGGCTAAGGATGAGCAGAGAGATATTGAACTTCGGATTGAGGAGTTGGAAAAGCTTTTAAAGAATGCAGAAGTAATCGATGAAGATGAGATAGATATTAATAAGATCAGCATTGGCTGTAAGGTTAAAGTCTACGATGCAGATTTTGATGAGGAGATGGAATTTAGGATTGTTGGCTCCACGGAGGCGAATAGTCTGCAAAATAAGATTTCTAATGAATCTCCGGTTGGCCAGGCATTGTTGGGAAAAAAAGTGGGGGATGTGGTGAATGTGGAGACCCAGGCCGGAGTGATTCAGTATAAGGTATTGGAGATCCAGCGGGTTTCATAAAAGGAATACCATTATGATAAATCCACGAAAAGAGGAGCAGAGAATGGGCGAACAGCAGAAGCAGCAAAAAAATCAGAACCAGGAACCGGATTTAAATCAACTGTTAAAAGTGCGTCGGGAAAAGCTAACAGAGCTTCAGACGGCGGGCAGAGATCCGTTTCAGATTACAAAATATGATGTGACCGTCCATAGCGCGGATGTGAAAGAGTGTTATGCACAGTGGGAGGGCAAGAAGGTATCGGTTGCCGGGAGGATGATGTCCAAACGTGTGATGGGCAAGGCATCTTTTTGCAATATCCAGGATTTGAAAGGGAATATTCAGTGTTATGTGGCGCGGGATGACTTGGGAGAAGATAGTTACAAGGCATTTAAAAAGATGGATATCGGTGATATCATTGGTGTGGAGGGAATTGTATTTACCACGAAGATGGGAGAGATTTCCATCCATGTAAATACGATGACTCTGCTTTCCAAGAGTCTACAGATTTTGCCGGAGAAATATCATGGATTGACCAACACGGATATGCGATACCGCCAGCGATATACCGATCTGATTATGAACGAAGATGTGAAAAAAACATTTGTTATGCGTTCAAAGATCATCAGTAGTATTCGCCGGTATTTGGATGATCTGGGCTTTTTAGAGGTGGAGACACCAATGCTGGTTAGCAATGCAGGCGGGGCGGCGGCAAGGCCGTTTGAAACCCATTATAATGCGTTGGATGAGGATGTAAAGCTGCGAATTTCTCTGGAACTATATTTGAAAAGACTGATTGTTGGCGGCATGGAGCGAGTCTATGAAATTGGACGTGTGTTTCGAAACGAGGGATTGGATACCCGTCATAATCCAGAATTTACTCTGATGGAGCTGTATCAGGCATATACGGATTATAATGGTATGATGGATCTTACTGAGAATATGTTCCGTCATGTGGCCCAGGAAGTTTGCGGAACTACTTGTGTGCCGTATGCAGAGGCGATGATTGATCTGGGAAAACCCTTCGAGCGGTTGACCATGATTGATGCGATCAAAAAATATAGCGGAATTGATTTCGATGAGATTCGGACTACCGAAGAAGCGAAAAAGCTGGCCGATGAAAAGGAAGTTCACTACGAAGCCCGCCATGAAAGAGGGGATATTATCAATCTGTTCTTTGAAGAGTTTGTAGAAGAACATTTGATTCAGCCTACTTTTATCATGGACCATCCGGTTGAAGTATCTCCCTTGACGAAAAGAAAACCGGATAAACCGGAATTGGTGGAGCGGTTTGAGCTGTTTATCTATGGCCGGGAGATGTGCAATGCCTATTCGGAGCTGAACGATCCCATAGATCAGCGGGAACGGTTTAAGGCTCAGGAGGCAGCGCTGGCGGCCGGAGACGAAGAGGCGAATACCACCGATGAAGATTTCTTGAACGCACTGGAGATCGGAATGCCGCCGACGGGCGGAATCGGATATGGGATCGATCGCTTGGTAATGTTGTTGACCAACTCGCCGGCGATACGGGATGTTTTGTTGTTTCCGACAATGAAAAGTCTTGATAAGTAAAAAGTCTTGAAATGCTGATAAATACAGTGTTTCTTGAATGTGATTAAAATGTGTAAGATGTATATTTCCATGATTTTTCCATGAACATGGAATTGTAATGGAAAAGATTTTCTTCTTGAAAAAATAGGAGAGGCATGTTATATTAGACATATAAAAGGAACAACCGCCCACAAGGTGGGTTGACCAAAAATGCGAAATAGAAAAATCCACCCCGTACTCGGTCAAAGTTTAGGGGTGGTTTTTCTATGTATGGTTACTTACAAAACGTAAAAACGAATGTAAGCAATGCCAAAAGGAAAAGACCAAAGGTCATTAAATCCTTAAAATCAAAATGATTTTTCATAGGCATCACCCCCATTCTGTAAAAATGAGAGGTCAGCCCACCCTGCAACACGGTTGTCCTTGTGGAGTATTCTACCATAGAGCAGGGGCAAAGACAATAGTGACTTAGGCAGATGATAAAAAGAGTTTATTGTTTTATCGAGTTTTCCTTTCGATTTCATTTAACCATACCCGATAATCATCCTTAGACATGCTCAAACGTTTTTCTTTCATCATTGTGGAAAAATCAGATACATTATGCAACCACTTGATATGGTAATCAAAATGATTACCAATTTCTTCACGTTCAGTTAATCTGTCTAATATCTTATTTTCTATAAATCCGATTGCCCAAACTGTTTCTATTTTCCCATCAGCATTGAATTTTGGTAGTTCTTCTACCGGCAAAACTTTTCTATGCGGAGAGAAATATTTGTTTTTATAATCAAGTAGAATTTCATCAGAGAGTTCCTTATCATTACTTAAAGTTTTTATAATCTCATTCATTTCGATTCCCAATCTATAAGACAGTATTTCCAGTATTTCAGAAGTATTTATACTTTTTTCCAAATTAGAGTAATCATCATCTTTGCTTGTTAGTTCTTTATCAAGGGTGATATGCGAATTATTTTTAACTTGTGGATGTGAATAGAATAACATTTTCTTTATCAAGCCTATAAAACTGAATGATATATTAGTTCGGCTAAACATAGCGTCTATAATATGTTTTTCAGAGATACTAAGTTCGGAAATTTCTTCAATGGTGATTTCCTCTAAACCAGTTTTTTGCATAGCATTTAAGTTATCCTTACGGGCATATTCCTGTTTGCCGATTAAATAATCCACATCACAATTAAGTAATTCACATAGTGCAAGCATTTCATTCAATGTTTTTGGCATTGCATATCCGTCTTGCCAATTCCTTATTTTTCTTACGGCATTATTTTGATCTGTTGGTGTGATATATGCTTTTGCTTTTTCGGGGTACATTTTTTTAAAAATATCAAATAGGGAAAGTCTGTTTATAGTTAGGCGTTCTTTAAAATGTTCTGTGTGAATTTTAAATTCATTATTCATACTTAAAATCCTCCATAAATGTTATAGAAATGAAGTACAAATTCATAATACATGATTTACAATGAAATTGCAAGATAAACAAGGAAAAACGAGTGCACAAGGATTTCTAACATAAACAGGAGGTAAGGTAGATGAATAAAGCAAGTTATTCTGATGATATTAGCAAGCTAGCAACTGTCAATCAAGCAAGAGAACGCTATAAATTATCAAGAAATCTTTTATTAAAGATTGCCGAAGATAATGGAGCAGTACGCCGGATAGGACGGGCAGTAAGAATTGATGTTCCTGCAATGGATAAAGCAATCAGCAACTATTAAAAAGCGTTATGAGTCGATTTTAGGCATTTAATCTATGGAGTGGTTAATTGGTTCCATTATCAAGGGGAAGTGCCTAAATATGGCAAATACAAGGCTTAGAACAGAAAAGAGAGGTAAAGCATGAGCAGAATTATATTGAAACCATTACGAAGCAAAAAACAGTTGAGAAAAGTATCTTTTAAGGATGTTGTATCAGCAGGATTTACAGATGATACAGAGCAGTTTTTTACAATCAGTTTTAATGTAGGAAACGGGGCAAGGCAGGATTTAACAGTAGCATTTGAAGCAAGGTCTCCGAGGGTGTATTTAAGCGGTGAATATAGAGACTAATTAAAGAAAGGCAGGGCAGACATGGCTAGAAAGAAAAAGTATGTGCCTAAAGCCTTTGAAAGTGGAAAAGCCGGGGATGTGTCTGCCAATATTTATGCCTCTATGATTCAATCAAGAGCATGGAGCAACCTAACAAATAATGCAAGAGTTTTGTATGTCTATATGAAACTTCAATATTATGGACAGAAAACCATCCCCGACAGGGAGCAGGAATGTTTCTATTTCAACAAGGCTATGTTCATCAAGACCTATCAGCTGTATAAGAATGTAAATCAGTTTTACAAAGACAAGAAATTACTGATAGACAACGGATTTATTGAGACCGTGGAAAATGGAAAAACCACACGGACAAAAAGTATATACAAATTATCATCAAAGTGGAGAGAGATTTAATTTGGCTATATCAAATCTGTTACCACTTAAAGAGGAAACAGGTATTTATTTTGTTACCACTATCAAGAAATCATTTGTTTATGTGGTAGCAAAAATAATATCACTGTACCTAATTTTGATAGGTATAACTGGTAACAGTATTGATACTGAATTAAACATATTACCATATCTATACCACTTTTTAATGCTTTTTCTTTTTCCGATTTTCTCTCTAAAAAACAGAGAAAACAAAGGGATATGTCACAAGCGGTCTCGAATTTCAGAAAGTGAGGTTTAATTTTATGAACGCAAAAGCAACAGATTATACAACAATTTTACCAATCGGTAAAGAAAATGCCATATCTACAAATGAGTTGGCGGTTATCATGGGTTTTAGTGATAGCCGGAGTTTGCAAACAGATATAGCAAAAAGCCGGAATGCAGGGCAGATTATTTTATCAAGTACACAAGGTGGTTACTATCTTCCTAAAGATGATGCGGAGGTGCAAGAGTTTGTGGCGGTTTTAAGGGCAAGAGCAATTAATACTTTTCGAGCTTTAAAATCTGCTAGGGAATATTTGCAAAAGGATAAAGGACAGATGAGTTTTAATGATTTGGAGGGAATTGAAGATGAATTATAACATTGTAAAACATATTGGCACATTATCAGATGGGAAGATTACCACAGAATTAAATGTTATTGAATGGAACGGACGCAAAGCACAATATGACCTTAGACGTTGGTCTGTTGATGAAACAGGGGAGCGGACACCATTAAAGGGATTGTGCTTGTCTGATAGTGAGTTGGAAGTATTAAAGCAGTTGATAAAGACTATTGTAAACCAACCAAGTATAACAAGTTGACATTTAAAGAAAAAAACATGATTTCTTGAAGAATGGAGGAATGAACACATGGCAAACAAAAACAGCAATTTTCCAAGTAATCAGCTAAACGAACTGCCGCCAGAAGTATGCAGGGCAACAGTTGATAATTTAAAGGAATTGTCACAGAGGGGGAAACCAGAAACAGAAACGGAGTTGAGAGAACGAATAGACCAATATTTTGATTTTTGTGCCACTAAAGGATTTAGACCGGGGATTGAAACGCTTTGTCTTGCGTTGGGTGGTATATCAAGACAAAGTTTGTGGGTGTGGTGCAACGGAGGGGCAGGAAAAAGCCAAGAATGGACTGATATATGCAATACTGCTAAACAGTTCATTATAGGCTTTTTAGAGCAGTTAAGCATGACGGGAAAAATAAATCCTGCCAACAGTATATTTTACCTCAAAAATTGGGCTGGATATTCTGACACTGTAACAATGGAGCCAATAAGCACTGTAAAGCGTGTATTATCAGCTAGTGAACTTCCACATCTGGGAGATATGACAGAAGATGTAGCACAACAAAATTTAGACAAACTTTCACAGTTGGATAGAAGTGTGAATGTAACATCTTCATTGGAGTTGCCACGATTGGGAGATTAAGACGGTATTATATAACAAATCATGGAAAAATGAATGGTAAACACAGAAAATATAATAAATTCAACATGATAAATGCTTGAAAATCAAAGGTTTTGCGTGCTGACACTATTCATTTAGATAAATAGAAACACATGAAAAGGTAGCAAAAATAAGGCGGTACGGGGGGTTATATATGAGCGTTGCCGAAGTGGTAGTTGGTCACACTCCCACCGCCGTAAATAAAAAAAGCAGTTAAAATTATAAAAGACCTATAGGGCAGAAAGAAGGTAATATTATGACGAATATTTATGATTTAGTAAATTTATTAAGAAATGTGCGGAGCCGTTATCAGGCAGAATTTATTGACGCAACGGAAACAAAAAAGAAAGAATTGGAGATTTTAAAGAGCGGCTATATCCCCGGTTCTAAACTTTATTTAGAAAAAGAACAGGAGATTGAACTTAATTTTGATGTGGCGATTGTTAGGGCAAGAGAAAAAGCGGCAAAAAAGGCGGCAGAAGAAATTGAGAACATGAAAGAATGGGAGCGCACAGGCGTTGGAACTATCAACACAGAAGCACTTGCAAGGGTAAATGCACTTCGGGGAATCCCGGTTACAACAGAAGAATTGAAGCAGATTCTTTCTAAACATGGTTCAAGCAATTATTGGGTACAACGTGCGGTTGCGGCACTGGCAGAAGAAAACGGAATCCCGGTTACTGATTTGCCGCTTGATTCTTCCTTAGATGTGAAATTAAACGTGCTTGACCAGCTTAGTGGACAACTGGATTTACTGTTAGAGCATTACAGCTTGACAGAAAAGACAAGGGAAGCATCGGAAGCAAGGTTTTTGTATCTGAATGACAGCATTTTAGATAATGCGGTAAGGATTTATAACAATGGAACAAAGGATTTATCAGAAGCAGACGCCGCTGAAAGAGCCTATTATAAAATACGGGCAATGTCCGGGCAGATGTCAAAGGCGTGTGCAATTTCCAACAGTTTACGGAATCTGAAAAAGGAAGATACAAAAAATATGTTGCTTTACAGACTTGCCATAGATGGCAGCATAAGAAGTGAAGCCTATGAGGTTGCCGGAATTTCTGATGTGATGGCAGAATGGAAAGGTGGAAAAGCTGACCGCTACGCAAGGGCAGTAAAAATGATGAATAGTATTAAGACAATGCAGGACACAGAGAATATAAAAACAAAGTTGCGAGAGTATATAAACCGTGTTGCTATGGGTTCAGAGCCGGAAAATGAGTTTTTACAGCATGAGATTGTTAAAGCCTATAAGAGAAATACCTTTATAGGGAAAGCATTACAAGAGATGGAAAGTACGGAAAGGATATCGCTTTTTGGGGATGATTCAAAATCACAAGACAATGAAAATTCAGATTAAATTTTCTATAAAGCATTGACTTTTTGCCCGTACAATAATATAATAAATGTACGGGCAAAAAGAAGGAGAGGTGATTTGATTGACCCGAACAGGCAGACCGCTAAAAAGTGAAAATGAAAAAAAGAGTGTTCGGTTGGAAATAAGGCTGACGCAACAAGAAGATGAAATGCTGACAGAACTATCAAAAAAACAAGGGCTTTCAAAGACTGACACGATTATTAAAGCAATTTCACTTTTAGCAGAGCAAAACTAATAATAGGAGTATCCGCACCGACCAAAGCAACAGATACTCCCAAAATCCGCAGGCAAAAGCCCACTATGAAATTTTACATCATTTTGGACTGTCCTGCAATGAAAATTGAAAGGATGGTTTATTTTATGAAAAATCAGAAAAACACAACATTGGCAACAGAGATTTTGAGGGAAGAAGTAAAGCGTAAAAGGCTTTGGAGAATCGCTTTTATCGTGGCACTTGCGGTAGTTATCATTGACCGCATTATCGGGAAAGGCGGTGTAAATAATGGCTAAGAGAAACGTAAAACAGCGTGTAGACGAGTTCCGCAAGAAGAACCCAAAAGCTAATTTTCTTCTTGATGATATGAACGAGATAGCAGAACTTGACAGCACTTTTGACAGAATAATGACCGCTTTCTATTTTGGCTACATGAAAGGGCAGAAATCAAAGAAAGGCGGTGTCAAGGCATGAGCAAAGAATACGCAGAACAGTTGAAGAAATCCGCAAAGGAATTGATTGACAGTATCGGCACAGACACAGAGGAAGAACAGCGGATTGTAACCCTTATTTATAGCTTTATCCGTAGTGGATTTATGGAGAGTAGGGCGGGGAAAGGCGGTGTTACTGATGAACAGAACTGACATAGCAAAGGCAATAGCTGAGGATTTGTTAAATAATGATGTACTGGACGAGAATAACTTCTCTTATGACACGGATGCACTTTTAGATTATGTTCAGAATATTGTGTTGGAACACATAAAAGAATATTCTTTATTATTCGGCACAGTGTTTTAGGGGGGGGGTATTGGCGTGGCAGAGAGACGTAAAGATAATAAAGGCAGGGTATTAAAAACCGGGGAAAGCCAAAGACCGGACGGACGATACCGCTATACATGGAGAAACAACGGAAAACAGCAGGAAGTATGTGCATTGACATTAGCGGAATTACGGGAGAAAGAAAGGCAGATACAACGAGATATAGAGGATGGTGTAGACAGTAGAAAAGCCGATACCACCACATTAAATGACATGTTCATAAAGTATATGGCAGGAAAAACAGAATTGAAACAGTCCACACGGACAAACTACAACTATATGTACAAAAACTATGTCCATGACAACTTAGGCAGGAAGAAGTTAAGCAAAATCAAATATTCAGACGTAAAAGCCTTTTATACTGCTTTGATAAGGGAAAAGAATTTTAAACCTAATTCAATGGAGATTATCAATACAATTCTGCATCCGGTTTTTACACTGGCAGTCCGTGACGGATATATCCGAACTAATCCGAGTGATGGGGCAATGCAGGAAATCAAGAAATCCCATAACTGGGAGAAACCAAAGCGGCACGCATTGACGATTGAGGAACAAGAGGCATTTATAGGATATATGGCACAATCTCCTATATATAATCACTGGTTGCCGATATTTACTGTTCTATTGGGTACTGGGTGCAGGATAGGTGAGTTAATCGGA
>Ga0137306_102323_pt1 | contig 16282 bp, 21 predicted proteins | sample Inofroosms_March_FD_97187 | JGI IMG/M metagenome (GOLD analysis project Ga0137306, IMG submission 97187) | Mouse cecal microbial communities from Vienna, Austria - N-Acetylneuraminic and N-Acetylglucosamine D2O microcosms_March | ecosystem: Host-associated > Mammals > Digestive system > Large...
CCCAAAAAGTTGTTCCTACTCTGCTGTGTACGGCATAAGAGCGATATGTCTTGCTCTTTTGATCGCTACAGTGAGCGCTCTCTGATGCTTTGCACAGTTCCCGGTGATCCTTCTCGGAAGAATCTTTCCTCTCTCGGAAACATATCTCTTTAATTTATTCACATCTTTGTAATCGATCTCATTATTTTCCTTGCCGCAGAATACGCAAACTTTTTTCCTTCTGCGCCCGCCTCTTCTCATCTTCGGAGCGTCGCCTTTTTCATTTTTGGTGTAAGCCATGATGATTCCTCCTTCTCACATTTCTGTATCAAATCCGATTGTTAAATGAAAGGCAATTCTTCATCGAGTTCAACCGGGATGTTTATAAAACCGTCTCCCGCCTCGCCTGCCGGACCCGGAGCCGATGCCGGCGCAGACTGATATCCGCCGCTCATCGTACTGCGATTCGCATCCGAAGCAGCTTTGCTCTCTGCAAATTCAATATCATCAAGCACTACATCTGTAGTATATACTTTCTGACCGTCGCGGTTTGTATAACTTCCTGTCTGAATCCGTCCGGATGCCGCCACTTTAATGCCCTGACGAAGATACTTCTCCGCAAATTCTGCTGTTCTGCCAAATGCCACGCAACCGATAAAATCTGCCGTCTGCTCTCCATCTCTTCTGCCAAATCTGCGGTCTACCGCAAGCGTAAACCTTGCGACTGCCGTAGCATTCTCTCCGTTGGAATAACGGATATCCGGATCTCTGGTCAAACGTCCCATTAAAACTACTCTGTTCATCAACAATCACCTCTTAATATGCTGTCATTATGCATCTTTGCGAACACACAGATAGCGGATGACATTGTCCAGAATACGTACACGTCTCTCTACTTCCGCCGGACATGTTGCCGGTGCATCGAACTGGATGAAGTAGTAGAATCCTTCTCTCATTTTCTGAATCTCATATGCGAGTCTTTTTTTGCCGCCGTCTTCTACTTCTGTCACTACGCCGCCAAAACGTGTAATGATTTCTTTTGCCTTCTCAACGGCTGCCGCTCTCTCATCATCTTCGATTTTTGCATTCACAATAAGTGCTAATTCGTATTTGTTCATGCTTCTACCTCCTTTTGGTCTCTGGCGCATGGTTCTGACCATGCACAAGGAATTGCCCTGTATACAGGGCTGTCATATATCACAGAGTTAAACTATACCATAATTTTGCCCTGCTTTCAAGCTTTTTTTCGTAACCCACGGGTATTTTTTTCCACCAGTTTTCTTGATACCATAACCTGATGGCCACAGCCTTCACACTTCAGACGAAAATCCGCTCCCACACGCAGAATCTCCCATTCCCGGCTTCCGCACGGATGAGGTTTTTTTAATTTTACAATATCGCCTACCTGATATTCCATAGCCGCCTCCCTATAATTGACTGAAGATTTCGCCAATGCTCCCCTGCAGCAGAAGATCCGCCCGGGAATCCATGGGAGTTACCGACTTGTTGATCAGTACCAGTTTATGTCCGTCATAATAGTCAATCAACCCCGCCGCCGGATAGACCGTAAGAGAAGTCCCGCCGATAATCAGCACGTCTGCGTGGCTGATTGCTTTGATTGCTCCCTGTATGGTCGCCGTATCCAGTCCTTCTTCATACAGAACCACATCCGGTTTGATCCGTCCGCCGCACTTCTCGCAGGCCGGAACTCCTGTAGACTGCAGAATATATTCTGCATCATAAAATGCGCCGCAGGTCTCACAGTAATTTCGATGTACAGATCCGTGAAGTTCGTAGACAACTTTGCTTCCTGCCGCCTGATGAAGCCCGTCAATATTCTGCGTTACAACCGCCTTAAGCTTCCCTTCCTGCTCCCACTCGGCCAGTTTTCTGTGCGCCGCGTTGGGCTTTGCGGAGAGCGCGAGCATTTTAGCGCGGTAAAAGCGGTAAAATTCTTCCGTTTTCTTTCTGTAAAATGTATGGCTTAAAATCGTCTCCGGCGGATAGTCGTACTGCTGATGATAAAGTCCGTCCACACTTCTGAAGTCCGGAATGCCGCTCTCTGTGGAGACGCCGGCTCCTCCGAAAAAAACAATATTACTGCTTTCATTCACCCATTTTTTTAACGTATTCAATGCTTCTTTCATTTTTCCCCTCCTTAATGTGATTTGCACCTTTGAATTTTATATTACTATATACTTTATTTTCGCGTATTTTTCCATATCCTCATACTGTCCTTCCATACAGAATGCAGCTGCATACTCTTCTTCTGCGAAATCCAGAATTCGTACCGTATATGCGCTTTTTCCATCTCTTTGCACGATTTCCGGATACATGCCTTCCATCTGTATGAAAAACGTATTCAACGAAGTATGGAATCCTGTTCCCAATGCTTTCAGATAACTTTCTTTCAGTGTCCAGTATTCGTAAAAAAGTCTGGTTTTTCGTTCCCTGTCCGTCCTGTTGTAAAAAAGCATCTCTTCCGGCTGCAGTACGCGGTTTACAAGAGAATCCTTTGGCTCCTGCTTTGCACATTGTATGTCTATCCCCACCTCATGGTCTGCCAGTGCGCAAAGCACATATGTTCCGGAATGCGTCCAGTTCACATATAGATCCGGTACGGCTGTCAGAAACGGCTTTCCGTGTGGATTGCGCGCATACACTGCCGGGAGAGATACCGGTATTCCCTCCAGCTCCAGGCTGCGGTTCAAAAGCGCCTCCGCTCCAAGAAAAAGCTGCCTCTGCTCCCGTTTCATCCTGCCGGCTGCATCTATTCTCTGCTCCGACAGATAACGCTTCCATTGCTCCCTGTCAAAATTCTGCTCTTTTACATTCATTGCAAATATCTGTACTTTCATGGTATTACTATATCAGAAAATTCACCGAAATTCCAGTGTGCAGGCTGAAGCACGAGAATATTTTGCAACAGTTCAGCCCAGAACTTTACATTGATTGCAAAGTCCGTGAAAACACGTAAATCAAGCTAGGGGAATGGGCAGATTCCGTAACAGAGAAGCCGAAGGCTGAACTGTTACAATATTTCAGACACAAAAGCAAAAATACAGTATTTCCATCAAAAACAGATTGACAGATTGTACTCACTGCCACTATAATAAACTCTATACATAAAAACACAGCAAATGCAGTGACAGGGAGGAGTACACAATATTCCGATGTCCAGAGAGAAGATGGCAGGTGGAAATCTTCATGACGGTATTGTGGAAGTAGCCCTCGAGCAGCGGACCCAACGGCAGATTACGGATGCCCAGTAGGCTTCGACGCGTTCCCGCGTTACAGGGAGACGATATAGGCAAAACCTGTATCGGAGAAGTGCAGAAAGAATTCTTTCTGAAATTAGGTGGTACCACGGATGTAAGATTCGCCCTAAGCATGACTGCTTGGGGCGTTTTTTATATGCACCGGGCGCCTGTGGAAATTTGTCAGCTTCGCTGACGGCTCCCGGTGCCGCGATCCGGACTCCCGTCCGGTTCGTTCTTATTACGGGCGCCTGTGGAAATTTGTCAGCTTCGCTGACGGCTCCCGGTGCTGCGATCCGGACTCCCGTCCGATACAGCGAACTGGATATATAATTCCCGGCTCGATTGACGCAAAATCAAGGAGGTATGTAAATGAAACAGATATCAGGAAACCGATTGCTGGTAAATGCTTTAAAAGAGGAAGGTGTGGAGGTCGTCTTCGGCTATCCCGGCGCCTGCACCATTGATATCAGTGACGAACTGTACCGTCAGAATGACATTGCCGTTGTGCTTCCACGGCATGAACAGGCTCTCGCGCATGAGGCGGACGCTTATGCCAGAACAACCGGAAAAGTCGGTGTCTGCCTTGTCACCAGCGGCCCCGGCGCCACCAATCTGGTCACAGGCCTTGCCACAGCCAATTATGACAGTGTTCCCCTGGTATGCTTTACCGGCCAGGTGGCAAAAAATCTGATTGGAAACGATGCCTTTCAGGAAGTGGATATCGTCGGCATTACCAGAAACATCACCAAATACAGCGTTACCGTCAGGAACCGCGCAGACCTTGGGCGGATCATCAAAGACGCCTTTTATATTGCCCGCACTGGCAGGCCCGGCCCAGTGCTTGTAGATCTGCCCAAAGACGTAATGGCGGAAATGGGTTCCGCAGAATATCCAAAGACTGTCAACATCCGCGGCTACAAACCCTATACCAGTATCCACATGGGACAGCTTAAGAAGGCCATCAAACTGCTGCAGAAGGCCAAAAAGCCCCTCTTTCTGGCCGGCGGCGGCGTCAATATTGCACGTGCCAACCCGGAATTTACTCAGGTAGTGGAAAAAACAGGCATTCCGGTAGTCACCACCATTATGGGAAGAGGCGCCATCTCCACTCTGCATCCGCTTTTCATCGGAAATATTGGCATGCACGGCTCCTATGCGGCAAATAATGCCGTCAGCAACTGCGACCTTCTGTTCTCTATTGGTACCCGCTTTAACGACCGTATTACCGGCAGAGCCCACGAATTTGCTCCTCACGCACAGATCGTCCATATCGATATTGATACCGCTTCCATTTCCAAAAATATTCAGGTGGATATCCCTATTGTGGCGGACGCAAAGGAAGCGTTAACCCGCATGACCGAATATGTACAGGAAAATCACTGTGGAAAATGGCTGTCCCGGATTGAAGAATGGAAAAAGGAACATCCGCTTATCATGCGCCCCAACAACCGTATGAGTCCCATGGATATCATCGGGGAAATAAACCGCCAGTTTGAAGAAGCGCTGATCGTCACGGATGTCGGGCAGCATCAGATGTTGATCTCACAGTACGCGGATATCACAGAAAAGAAACAGCTGGTCACTTCCGGCGGCCTTGGAACCATGGGGTACGGACTTCCCGGAGCCATCGGAGCGCAGATTGGAAATCCCGGCGTTCCTGTCATCTCCATCTCCGGCGACGGCGGTATCCAGATGAACATTCAGGAGATGGCCACTGCCGTACTGGAAGAGCTTCCAATCGTTGTCTGCATTTTCAATAATGAATACCTGGGAATGGTACGCCAATGGCAGAATCTGTTCTATGGCAAACGCTACGGTATGACCAATCTGAAGGCCGGAGCGCTGTCCCGCCGTACAGACCGGAAGGAATATCCGGAATACACGCCGGATTTTGTACGCCTTGCAGAAAGCTATGGTGCGAAAGGAATCCGCGTTACGAAAAAAGAAGAAATCTCGGCCGCCTTTGAAGAAGCCAAAAAGAACACCAAAGCGCCGACTTTAATTGAATTTATTATTGATCCGGATGAGATGGTGTATCCCATGATCAAACCAGGCGGAACGCTCGAAGACATGATCATGGACTGTTAACCGGCATAAACGGAATTTACATAAAAGGAGCATTGAAAGATGGATAATGCAATGAAAAAAAGATGGATATCCCTGTATGTGGAAAATCAAGTAGGCGTGCTCTCCAAGATCTCAGGACTTTTCTCCGGAAAATCTTATAATCTGGACAGTCTGACTGTGGGAACGACTGAAGATCCGACCGTATCACGAATGACTATTGCCACTGTCAGTGATGATGAAACCTTTGAGCAGATCAAAAAACAGCTGAACCGTATGGTAGAAGTCATTAAAGTAGTCGATTTCACCGATATCTTTGTACGTATGAAGGAGATCCTTTATGTAAAAGTGCTTCACTGTACGCCTGAAGATAAAGTGGAACTGTTTCAGATTGCAGAAACTTTTAAGGCAAGAGTCATCGACTACGGTAAAAACAGCCTTCTACTGGAATTCGTACAGACTGCCACCAAAAATGACGCGGTTGTACAGCTCATGAAAGGAGAGTTTAAGCACCTCGAGGTAGTACGGGGCGGCAGTGTCGGAATCGAATCAATCAGCAGAATGGAACGATAACATAATAAAGCAGCCTGTCGGGCGGTATGCGTTTTTTCCGCCGGACAGGCTGTTTTTATGTAACCTGCAGCCTGTCCTTTTCATATACTGATATAAGAATTTTAACAGGAGTCCCCTTTCATGGAGTTTCCATACAATCTGAGCCAGCTGCGTCCCGGTCAGTATGCAACCGTTCAGGGCATTCTGACTACCGGAACTATGAGAAGGCGGCTGCTTGACCTGGGGCTTATTGAACACACCGAAGTCATGTGCATCGGGAAAAGTCCGCTTGGAGATCCATCTGCCTATCTGATCCGGGGCGCAGTCATCGCAATCCGCGCCAAAGACAGCCGGAAAATTCTGATCAATATCAAGTCATCATAAGGAGCATCTATGGGCCTCACACATCATTCCACCGGAACCGGAAGCATGGGTTCTGAACTTATCATTCAACGGCAAAATGCAGAAGATAAAATCGTCGCTCTCGCCGGAAATCCCAATGTAGGAAAAAGTACGATCTTCAACAGTCTGACAGGCATGAAACAGCATACCGGAAACTGGCCCGGCAAAACAGTCTCCAATGCACAGGGGCATTACCGTTTTCAGGGGCACTCTTACATTCTCGTTGATATTCCCGGTACGTACTCTCTGATGGCACACTCCGCAGAAGAGGAGGTCGCCCGCAATTTCCTCTGCTTCGGCAAACCGGATGCGACAGTTGTCGTCTGTGACGCTTCCTGTATGGAACGAAATCTGAATCTGGTTCTGCAGACCATGGAAATTTCTTCCAGGGTTATTGTATGTATCAATCTGATGGATGAAGCAGAAAAAAAAGGAATTCGCATAGACTCGGAACTTCTGTCTGAAAGACTGGGGATCCCCGTTGTCACAACCATTGCACGAAACAAAAAAAGCCTGGCTTCCCTCACCCGTGCCATACAGGAAGTCACCCGTGTTCCCGAAAAACAAATCTGTCCTGTACAATACCCGGAACCCATCGAAGAAGCGCTCTCCTTTCTCCTGCCGGTTCTGCAGAAAAAGACCGCCGGACGGCTTAATCCACGCTGGCTGGCTCTGCGCCTGCTGGACGCAGATGATACACTGAAAGCAGAACTTTCCGACCGTTTCTGCGACCTGTCCGCAATTTCTGAAAACAATGAATTGCAGACTGCGCTTACCAGCGCCCTTTCCTGCCTGCAAAAACAGGGAATTGATTCCGAAACACTCCGGGATCTTATCACTTCCGCCCTGATCCGGCATGCGGAAATGCTCTGCAAAGGAACCGTCGTCCATGAACAGCCTGTCTGTGAGTTTCGGGACTGGAAACTGGACCGGATTCTGACCGGACGCCTTTTCGCCTACCCGGCGATGATTCTTCTGCTGGTCTTTCTTCTGTGGCTGACGATAGTGGGCGCCAATTATCCCTCTCAGGCGCTCTCCGCGCTGCTGTTCTGGTTTCAGGACCGTCTGTCAGACTTGTTCCGCCTGCTTCAGGCGCCCGACTGGCTGCACAACATGCTTATTCTGGGTGTATACCGGGTAGTCGCCTGGGTAGTCGCTGTTATGCTTCCTCCCATGGCCATCTTTTTTCCGCTCTTTACACTTCTGGAGGATATTGGTTACCTGCCCAGACTCGCCTACAATCTGGACCGGCCGTTCCAGTGCTGCCATGCCTGCGGTAAGCAGGCTCTGTGTATGGCAATGGGGTTCGGCTGCAATGCCGCCGGGGTCACCGGATGCCGGATTATTGACTCCCCGCGGGAACGTCTGCTCGCTATTCTAACCAACAGTTTCGTTCCATGCAACGGCAGATTTCCTACTTTGATCGCGTTGATCACAATCTTTTTTGCCGGAACAGCAGGCGGTATTAAAACCTCTTTTCTATCCGCCCTGCTTCTTACCCTGGTGATCCTCCTCGGCATCGGCATGACCTTTCTGATTACATGGATTCTCTCAGTCACACTGCTTCAGGGTATGCCTTCTGCCTTTACGCTGGAACTTCCTCCCTACCGAAGACCGCAGATTGGCTCTGTTTTGGTCCGTTCCGTTTTCGACCGTACACTCTTTGTACTCGGCAGAGCCGCTGCAGTCGCCGTCCCTGCAGGCTTTCTTATCTGGTTTATGGCGAATACGACGGCAGACGGCGTCAGTCTGCTTCAAAAATGTGCCGCTCTTCTCGATCCGTTTGCCAGACTCATGGGACTGGACGGTGTGATTTTGATTGCTTTCATTCTTGGATTTCCGGCAAATGAGATTGTTATGCCCATCATATTTATGGCGTACCTGGCACAGGGAAGCCTTGTGGAACCTGGCAGTTTTTCATCTATGAAACAACTGCTTCTGTCCCATGGCTGGACTTTTTCAACTGCAGTAAGCACGATTTTGTTCTCCCTGTTCCACTGGCCCTGCTCCACCACGCTTTTGACAATTCATAAAGAAACCGGAAGCACCCCCTGGACACTGCTTTCCGCACTGCTCCCCACAGCCGCGGGCATTTTTCTCTGCATGGTTTTCACCTGGATATGTCGTTTTCTTCAAGTCTGTCAGTTCATATAACCGCAGGCTGCCAGTGCCGCAACTGCTCCGTCCGCCGCCGCTGTAGCAAGCTGCCGGACTTCTTTTGTCCGGCAGTCTCCCGCCGTAAAAATCCCTTCTGCAGAAGTACGGCAGTCTTCAGACGCCCGGATATAACCATATCCGTCCAGCTCAGTTATATCGGAAAAAGCCCCGTTATCCGGTTCCTGCCCGATCGCTATAAACAAAGCGGAAACCGGCAGCCGGCAGCTCTCACCCGTACGGACATTTTTTACTATAATGCTTTGCAGGCGCTGCTCTCCATCCAGGCTTATAACCTGGCTCTCCAGAATAAACCGTACATTTTCTTTCTTTTGAAGCGCTTCCTGCAGCCTCATCTCTCCGCGAAATGTATTTCTTCTATGAATTACATAAACTTCGCGGCAGTAACCGGACAGAAATAATGCATCTTCCAGAGCTGCATTCCCTCCTCCCACCACCGCGGTGTCCTTTCCTCTGTAAAATGCTCCGTCACAGGTTGCACAGTAGGAAATCCCCGCACCAGTCAGTTCTTCTTCCCGTTCCAGATGAAGATGACGGTTTCTGGCTCCTGAAGCCAAAATCACAGTTTTGCCGTCATATTGTGAACGGCTGGTAATCACAGTCCTGTACTCCCCTTTATTCTGTATTCCAAGCGCCTTTTCAAATAATAATTCTGCTCCCAGACCGGTAGCCTGGCGGCAGAGATTTTCTGCAAATTCATAACCGGATATCTGAGAAATTCCCGGATAATTTTCCACACTTAATGCATTGATAATCTGACCTCCATATACGCTTTTTTCGATCACCAGCACTTTTTTTCCTGCACGTGTTCCATAGATCGCTGCGGACAGTCCCGCCGTTCCAGCTCCAATAATAATAATATCATACATCTGGCATTTCCCCTTTGCATCAGTATCTTTATATTTGTCAGTATAACGTTCTTCCGTCTGTCTTATACGACATTTGTTTTTGTAAAAATACAGCAGGAATTAACTGCCTTTCTGTGAAATATCAACAAAATATCACATTTTTTGCAAAATATGAAAAATCGACAAAATCAGCGTCAGACATCTGATAGAATACTGTCTATGAGGCAACAATATAACACGCAAAGGAGAAAGGAATGATGGAATTGAATTACTTTAAGGACAGACTATTTGATTTACTCAACGACAGCGAAGGACTCAATATTTCCGACATCAATGCAGATGACCCGAAAAACCTTCTCACAATCTCAACAACAGATGGGAGCGTATTTCAGATTGAATGCCGACAAATATTAACAAAATTTCTCTGAAACATTTATACTTCCGGCCTGAGCAGGGGAATACTCTTCTCTCCCTTACCCGTCGTGCAAAACAGCATACGGCAACACAATCGTTTCCCCTGTATGTTCCCGCACAACGCAAAACCCGGTGGATCTTTCCACCGGGTTTTGAAGCAGGGCTACAAGGATTCGAACCTTGAAATGACGGAGTCAGAGTCCGTTGCCTTACCGTTTGGCGATAGCCCTTCGTATTCAACGAATGTTATTATATTCTATATCAAAGAAAAAAGCAAGCACTTTTTTTAATTTTCTCAAAAAAAATCTCAAAATAATCTTATGAATTTCTTTCTTAAATTTAGAAAACCTTTATCTCCACGATACATTTTCGTCACAATTTCCTGTTATGATAATACTCGTAACAGAAACACATCAGTATTTCATTCATAACACTTTAGGGGACTCGTAAGAGTCCCCACTCCCTCGGATTTACAGGCTTTTGCGGATGCAGGAGCCTTTTCTTTTTTGCGATTTTACCCCAGATTTACCCCATTTCACGAAAAAATCACTGGAAAAGCCACCGCCCGCAGGCAGTGACTTGCTTTTATATTGCATATTCCATTTTCTTCATTTCCCTTTCTATCCGCTCCTGATCTACATGATTGTAAATTCTCATGGTCACTGCTATGTCGCTGTGCCCCATAATCGTCTGAAGGACCTTCGGGTCCATGCCGGATTCCGCCATCCTTGTACAGCCGGTGTGCCGTAAGATATGATTGGAGATATGGGGCAGCAGTACCAGCTCCCTCTTTTCCCTCCGGGCTGCTTCCGTCTCGATCTCGTTGTATCGCTTCACCATGCGCCCCAGAGCAGCATTGAAGAGGGAGACTGTAAAAGGTCTGCTGTTCGCATTGAGGAAAACAAAATTCCTGTATCCGTCAACCTCATAAAATCCATTCTTTCCCAGCGCCCGGTTAAGCTTCCTCTGCTCTGCAAAAGCCCGGTATACCTGATCTGTCATGGGAAGCACACGGTTCCCGCTCTCGGTCTTCGGTGTGGTGATATAATAAGCCGCCCGTCCGTTCACCTTCTCATAGCTTAACTGATGATTGATATTCACCGTCCGGCCCTTCATGTCCACATCCGACCATGTCAGCCCGCACACTTCCCCGATTCTGCAGGCGGTCCCGATCATGACAAGAATCATAGGCAGATACACCCGGTAACTGCCGTTTGACTTCACAAAGTCAAGAAAAACCTGCTGCTCCCTTCTGGTCAGCGCTTCCCGCCTCCTGATTCCCTCATATCCTTCCAGGCATCCTTTTGCCGGATTCTTCCGTATCAAATCATTGTCCACGGCAAATTCCAGAGCCGGCATAATCAGATTGTTGTGGTACATCCGAATCGTGGCATCCGCATACCCGCCCTGACTCAAACTGGAATAGAATTTCTGTATATGGATTTTCTTAATGGCGGAGATGGGCATTTGGCCAAGAGAAGCGCTCTCTATGTGCAGTACCCACAGCTGCTTATATTTCTCTCTGGACTTGTCCTTGATCTTCCCTTTGGTACTCAAATACATCTGGAAAAGGCTGTTGAAAGGCATCTTTGCGGCTCTGGCCGTGTCAATGCCGTCGTCAGCGTCCCGCTCGATTGCTTTTTCCTTCTCACGCAGGGACAGATCGTCCCGCTTGCCCGCCGGGGTTCTGTCCGTGGGGACCAGCTTCCAGCTGTACACGCTCCGCCGCTGTCCTGCATAATCGTACCTGTATTCATATTTCCCGTCGCTTCGCTGACGCTCCCCGTCCCGGAGTATCCGCCCTTTGCTGTCTGTTCTCTTTTTTCCTGCCATATCGTACCGCCTTTCTATAAATGCCAGGACGGGCAGCAGGCATTACTGTATCCTGCTGCCGCCCCCGATCTCTTTACCTTCTCCGCATCCTGCCCTTCCTCACGACCATTTTAAGTGGCTCCGGCTCCTGCCCTGAATATTCCTCCACCGCCTCTACAGTGACTCTCCTGAAGCCTCTGGCGGTCTTTACCGTGACCTTATCGCCCGGATGTACCTTTCCCACCAGAAGCCCCGGAAGTTCCCAGCGGTAGAGCGTCCCGCCCGGCCTGTGCGCCGCTGTTATGGTCTGCCGCCTGCCGTACCTCACGGAAACGTGAGATATTCCATACTGTACCGCCAGAAGGTAGCTTGTGTATCCGTCTATCAGGTTTCCTGCGCCGTCAAGGATGATCTCCGACTCGAAAGAGCCGTGCGCCTGATAATACAGGTTCTTGCGCTCCATCTTCTCCGGCTTCGGGGGATGGGCTACGAAGCATGGGAAGATTCTGATTTCATTCGTTTTCATATCCTGATCGCCTCCTTTATACCTTTTTTTCCAGTGCTGCAACAATCTTTTCTGTTTCACGTGCATAATCGAAAACAACATTAGAGAGAATCCGCCCCCGGTCATAATTTGCCTTTAACATACTGCTTTCCGGTTCTGCCAGCCCAAAATAGTCCTGCTGCAATTCATCCGCTATGGCCACTACCTTTTCTGTGGCTATGCTCAATTCGTATATATCGTCTTCAATTTCCGTAATGTCCGGCCCCGTCCGGCGGTTCCATGCTTCAGCCGCTTTTCCCGCTGCCTCTTCCTCCGTGGTAACTTCCGCCGGCCTGTCCCCGATCTGCATTGTTGGGCCGTCCATGAATACTTTCCCTGCCGCCTGACATTCCGGGCATATTACCTGATAACGATTGTACGTCTCATCCAAAGGATGCGGGCTTTTCCTGAGTTCCACCTTACTGCCACAAAACGGACAGCGTTTTAAACTGTTCATATTTTCCATCACGCCCGCCCTCCAATCATTTCACGGTCAGAAGTCTCCATTTCCAGTCGCTTACAGTGAATATACAGGTGCAAAAGTCGCATCATGGCAGCTCTTAACTCTTTGGCAGTAAGCACCGGCTCCAGCATGTGTCTCCAGAAATCCACCCGTTCCACATATTCGCCCGCTTTTGGAGTAAAGCACATTCTGCGCTTTTCTTCATAAGGCAGTGCTGCGAACGCCTTCTGCGCTGCCTTGTCTATCCTGCGCCCGCAATGGTTGAGATTACATCCTTCCGGAGTGTCATAAAAACCGGGGCCGGACTTGACAAAGGGGAGTTCTCTGCATTGTTTTATCACTACCCCCGTCCCTTCCCTTCTTGCTTTCCGCATGTCCTTAAACAGATTAACAGCGGCTTTCATATCGGTCACAATATTATTCATCATAAAACAGTTAAAATCCTCTCTTTACACGGGGGCAGCAGGCGTGTTATACTGCCTGCATACCCCGTTTTACTATGTTATGGTTTACGGGTTGCCCGCCTTTGTCAGAGTACCAGTCTGGCAGAGGCGCTTTTTATTTTCCCGGCGCATCCTGTCCGCCGTTCTCATGATCTCAAAGTGTCGTTTTATAAATTTGGGGCTGTAAAGTCCCAGCCGCTTTTCCTCGGCTTCTATCATGTCTACAAGTTCTTTCTCGGTCATATAGTACCCACTTTCTCTATATGGCAATGTTTAGTAGTGCTCCATAGGTTTCCTTCTGCCCGTATCCGCCTATAATCTGCATATCTGCTTTAAGCTTCATACCAGCATCAAGGACTACCGCCACACTTTGGGATAAGCCCCGCGGCAGGTATCCTATATGAGCATATCCAACGCCCTGTATGCCGATCACTACCGCTACCGCATACTTGTCAAATGTGTTCGCCCTGTCGCGTCTAAGGTATGTGGTAAGTTCGGAAGGCTTTCTTTGTGCTATGAACTGTAAAAGCTTCTGCCTGTTGTCAAAAGTCACGCCTTGGACTCTTATGGTCATACCTTCCTTAATTCTCCGCCAAGCTGTTTTGAATGCATTTGAGAGTGAATATCCCAGCTTGCGGAGCTGATTCGCCATCGTTGCCACCGCCTTTCTTGTTCTTGTAATCTGCTCCATATCTGCATCCCCTTTCTCTTAAGATGCTTCTATTATATCGTGTACACGATAATAAGTCTATTGACATAATAAACAAATCTTGCACACGATTTTTGTATATTTTTATCTTGCACACGATTGAAAAATATGTTATAATTGGCCTATAATGGAAGAAGTTTAATTATATTTCTTCGCCCCATTTTGAAAGGAGTGATAACATGGCAGGCAATACAGAATATAAAAACAAATGGCAGTCAGAAAACCGCGAAAGGATAAATATAGTAGTTCCGAAAGGTTACAAGGAACTTGTAAAAACTGCTGCTCAAAAGACAGGTGACTCCGTAAATGGATATATCAAAAAAGCAGTTGACGAACGCATGGAGCGCGACAACGGGCAGCAGGCCCCCACCTCTGAACCTGATAAGGAATAACCTCCCGGCTGGTGGATTCTCTTGTCAGGTGTGTGCTTTCAGGTACGGGGCGCACCGGTTTTTACCTCTCCCCCACTTTTGGGGAAAAATTACGGAATAACCCCCGGCGATATGTGGGCAAGTGTCCCACCGTCCCCCGGCTTTTTTAAGGACTCAGAAAATGAAGGATAGACAGCAGGCTCCCCGATCTGCCCGGCAGTGTCTTTTTTGCGTACACTTTTACACGATTTAGGGGGGGCGTTTTGGCGCTCCTTTTTTTGTGTAACATTTTGTCACAATGTAACATCCGATCTGCCGGGATGCCGTTCCGATCTGGAACCACGGGTCTTTTTTTACTGCACACTTTTGCACGATTTAAGAGGTCTGCGGGACCGGGACGGTGCCTTGGGTATCCCCCGGTTCGCGGATATCCTCTTTTTTGTGCCACATTTTGCAACAATTCAACATCAGGCACGCCCGATCTGCCCGGATGACTCCCTGATCTGGGGGCGCATCTCCTTTTAGGGCCTCTAAAATCTCTAAACAGGTAGCAGGATTTTTTTTCGTGCGCACTTTCGCGCATTTTGCAAAATCCGGCAGCAGGACCGGCCTCCCCGGCAGCGGGAGACTCTTTTAGGGTGTCAGATATGCCAGATTCCGGGCAGCAGACAGAAACCTTTTTTGTTCTGCTTTTCTCTGCATCCGGCGGTAGTCCTTTTTTTGTGTACAGTTTTGTAAGTTTTACCAGATAACAGGAACGCTCCCGGCCTGTCCTGCTGCCGGTGATCCTGTACGCCTGCTGCCCTGGCTCTGACCTGCCCCGCCTGCGTCCCGGTTGTATAGGCGGAAATGTTGGGTTTTGTTGGGGTGTCGCCTGCTGCCAGCCCGTCATATATCCACGGACAGCAGGTTTTAGCAGGTTCCCGCCTGCTGCCGATCTGCCTTATCTGGTTGTGTAAGTTTGTGGGAATGAACAGCAGTTCGCCCTTGCGTCCTGCCGCGGGATATGGTATATTTAGAGCATAAAAGGAACAACCGCCCACAAGGGGTTGGCCGATAGAAGATAACAGAATTGCCACCCTGCTACCGCCAAGTATACAAGGGTGGTTTTTCTGTTCCCGTTTCCGGGACTTAAAACGCTACTGACAGAACTTTATAATAAAGGTCAGTAATGCGAGAATGAACATCCCAAAGGCCATCAGGTCCTTAAAGTCAAATTTCATCCGCACCACCTCCCATCTTATGTAATGAGAGGCCAACACCTTGCAGTGACACGATTGTTCCTTTGATCGTATTCTATCACAGCGGCGTCTTTTCTTCAATCCCGTTTTAAAGCCCTATTTCCCGTTTTATCCTCATAGCCTATATTTTTCTACCCTCACGCCCTTAAAAGCCGAAATCAGACCGTTTCATGCTGTCTGTTATCTGTCTGATTGAGATTCCTGCGTGCAGTCACCGCCCGACTATGCCGTAAGGTATGTGATCTCCGCAAACTGCGCAAGTCGCTCTTTGCAGTCCCTGTAAATATCCTTATAGTGCATACCCATCGACATATCGATCTCTATGGTCTGCTTTATGATGCTCTCTATCAGTGTGAGCGTATTCAGTTCAGAGGCGCTCATATTGTCACGCCTGCCGCCAACAATGCTGCCTGCCAGTCTGGTATAGACCATATACAGCCGGTCTGAGCGAGTGCTTCCCTGCCTTTTTGCGTATTCTGCAAGAAGTTTAATTACATCAGTTTCTTTCAGACGGTTTTCTTTGCTGGCAATCCTTGTATCATTCCATAGCTTTGACTGTTTTTCGATCAGGAACCGACGCATGGCATAGAACTGCCTCACCAGCTCTTTTTTGAATCTGACCACTACTTTAGAATTTCTTAAAAGGGTGATGACAAATGTCGCCTGCTCTTCATTGAGATAACATATTCTTTCTGGCCGACCGCCCCTTGGGTTTCCCGATTTCAAATCGGAAAACTCCACCCTGCCAAAATCAGCAATATCTTTCTCATATTTCTGTATGATCGCAATGACAGACTCATGTTCATTTCCTGTTCCTTCTGCAATCACTTTACTGTTTGTAAAGATATCATCTTTTCTCACTTCCACCAACTCATACATAAAAGATGCTCCTTTCGTTCACTCAAATCCGGCAGTTCCCACATTATTCTCAAATTCCCAATCCTGTATCTGCATTTCCCGTTTTTATGACCGCAGGCAGACAAATATACCCTTGCAGGCTTTCAA
>Ga0137306_102325_pt1 | contig 16276 bp, 9 predicted proteins | sample Inofroosms_March_FD_97187 | JGI IMG/M metagenome (GOLD analysis project Ga0137306, IMG submission 97187) | Mouse cecal microbial communities from Vienna, Austria - N-Acetylneuraminic and N-Acetylglucosamine D2O microcosms_March | ecosystem: Host-associated > Mammals > Digestive system > Large...
CCGGTGTACGTGGTTCATTCCGCATACGCTTCGGCAGATATTCCGCTGCTGTGCGTGATGCTGGCGGTCGTTTTGTGTGGCGTATGCTATCTGGAAAAAGCGTCCTATAAAAATCTGCTGCTAATGTGCTTTTTTACTGGGCTTGCCGTGACGGTGAAATATTCGGCGGCGGCTTTGTGTCTGGGGATCGCCCTGGTGGTCACGATGGAAAGCCTGCGGCAGAAAAGCTGGAAATTATTTTTTGGCCACGGCCTGCTGGCGGTGGCGGCTTTTGCGCTGTTTACCTTTCTCTGCTCTCCGGCACTGTTGATCAAATATAAAACGGTGATTACGTTTCTGTTTTGGCAGGCGGATCATGAGCATCTGGGAATAGCGCCCCAGGGCTTCCGGGAAAACCTTATATTTTATATCAGGTCATTTTTAGAGAATGCCGGATCAGAGTATCTCGTCTTTCTGCTTCTGGGCGGGGTGGTTTTGTTAAAAGAACGGAAGCGGCAGTCCGCGGCAGGAATTGGCTTTCTGCTGATGTATTGGGTTTGCTTAAGCAGCCTGAGCTTTTGCTGGGTACGGTGGGGGATTCCCATCTATGCGGCTTTTATTATGATCGGTTCCGTGGGGCTTACAGAGATCGCAAGGCTTTGCAAAGGGTGGATGAAAGATAGCCCGGTGAAAAAGGCGGCATCCGTCTGTCTGGCGGGTTTCTCAGCGGTCGTTTTGCTCAGTATGGCGTCGCTGACAGCTGTGGAGCTGTTTTGCCAGGTGTTAGATGACAGCCAGCAGGTAGCGGTGCGCTACTGCCAGGAGCATCAGATTACCCGGGAAAATGCGGTGTCCGATGGGGTGGATTCCCTGGATACGGAGGGCGTAGCCCTTTTTGACCAGTTTGTGATACGTGATGGAAGGCTGGCGGTAAAAGGAGAGTACCGTAACCGGAAATACCTTGTGATGAACAGCAATGTGTGGGGCAGGTATTTTTCTTCTCCTGATCGGTATGGCTGGGAAATTGAATTGTACAACCATATTTTCGATGAATTTGAACTGGTGAGGGAGTATATCCCGATCCGTAAAGGGGAAAGTCCTACGGCCCTTGGCGGGCTGGCTGAGAATATCAGATACGCGATGGAGATTTCCAGGCTTGGTTATACCGGGGGAGGAATTCGGATTTTCCGTATCCCGGAGGATTGTTATACGGATTTCATAGAGTCGGCCTCGCTGAAAAATATGAGCGGGATGGAAGAAGGGGAGACTGTATTCGATACAAAAGGCAGCGAGGGATATGTGGTGTGCGGCCCTTATACGGAGATGCTTCCCGGCTCTTATTTGGCAAAAGTAACCATTCGGCTGAAAGAGGATTTTCAGGAAGTTACCGGAGAAGAGCACTGTACCATAGACGTGTGCAGGGACGGGGGAACCCAGGTATATGGCGTAAAGGAGTATACGGCAAAGGAACTGGAAGGACAGGGCGCTGTGACAGTCGAGCTGCCTTTTACCCTGACGGAAAATGCCCCAGGATTTGAGTTTCGGATTTATGAGACGGAAAATATGCAGCTGCTGGTATCGGACCTCAGTATCGCGATATTAGAATAAAATGGTTGGTGGGGGCTTAGTAGGACTGAAGCGGAACTATGTAAAACAGCGGAAGTCCGTATAAGCCCCGGAAGGATTTATGGACGCAGAAGCGGCCGAAAATGCTTCCGGATACAGGGGGCTTAGTAGGACTGAAGCGGAACTATATATAGAAAGTGGTTGGGAAAATGGTTCTGAAAGAAGGAGAAGGACAGGATAAATATCTGTTGTGGGGGCTGACGATCTGTCTGACAGCGGCCTATGCCGGCTTGTGTTTCAATGATTCTGTATGGGCGGATGAGGCATATACGATGCTGCTGGTGCAAAAGCCATGGCCGGAAGCGTGGAGGCTGCTGCTTTCTGATGTGCATCCGCCGCTGTATTATATCATTGTGAAGCTGGTATGCACAGTGTTTGGCTATCAGATACCTGTGGTGAAAGGGATCTCGGCGTTTTTTATCTTTCTGACGATGCTGCTTGGAATCACAAGAGTATATCCTGATTATGGAAGAAAAACGGCTTTGTTGTATATAGCTGTTGTGGGACTGATGCCCCAGCTGCTTCGCCATGGCGTGGAGCTGCGCATGTATCCCCAGGCGATGTTTTTTGTGACGGCCTGTGGCCTGCTGGCTGTTTCTCTGTGGAGACGGCAGGGGGAGAGGGCCTCTTTGCGGCAGTGGATCGGCTTCTGGGCTGCGGGCGTGGCGGCTGCCTACACCCATTATTACGGACTGGTAGCCGTGGCATGGATTTATGGACTTTTGCTCTGGTGCTTTGCTTATGTGTTCTACAGAGAAAGGAGACGGACCTGCCTGGCGCTAAAAGTTTTAAAGGACAAAATTTTATCACAGGGAATTCGGCGCTGGTTTTTATGCTTGTTCGCCAGCATCGCTGCTTACCTGCCCTGGCTTTTTGTGTTTCTCAGACAGACCTCCCAGGTGGGGGAGACCTACTGGATTGAGCAGCCCTCCCTAAGGACGGTCGTTCGGTGGGCCGGATGGCTGTTTAAGACAGAGGTGATGCCGGTATCTATTTTGTATACGCTGGTTTTCGTTTTGGGCTTTCTCTGGCTTTTGTGGCGGGGGATGGCCGGACGCAGAGAGGAGCTGCTGTCAGGAGCGGCAGGCTATGGAGTACTGCTTCTGACTGTTTTGACGGGACTGTCTGCCACCCTATTATTCCGTCCGGTTTTTATTCCCAGATACATGATTCCCGCAGCAGGGCTGGCTGCTTTCGGGCTGGCGGTATTCGAAGCACAGCTGCCTAGGCGGCTGACAGCCCTTTTGTGCGGTTTGATGCTGCTTGTCGGAGGCTTGGGATACAGGGATGTGTGGAGGGAGGAATACGGAACCCAGACAGCCGAAACCCGATCAGAGCTGGAACAGCTGTTGAAGCCGGGAGATAGACTGGTCTATGATTATGAACATATAGGCTTTGTGCTGAAATATTATTATCCGGATTATGAAGTGGAATACTGGGCGGATACGGACTGGAACGAATCCGGCGACGTGTGGTACTGCCAATGCTTTCGTGAACTGACAGAGGAACGGATGGAGGAGATGGGGCTTGGCTGGACATTGGTGGGGGAATATGGTTTGGATGAGTATTCGTTTCGGTTGTATCGGATTCAAAGCGTTGTTTCCGGAGCTTCCTAAAAAGAGAAATTGCGAGAACCTGAGCTTATATAGCAAGCCATAAGAGGAAATGTGGGAAAATGAAACAAATGAAGCAAAAAATATTATTTATGATTGTTAGTGTGTTGCTGATCGCCGGGGTGGTTATCTGTGATAGGCCGTTGAACTGCGATTATATTTATCTGGCTGTTTTGATGGTGCTGCTGTCAGTGCTTCTTTACTATCTATTATTTTTGAACCGTGGGCGGATCAGCCGGGAGACGATTCTTACGGGGGTTATTCTTGCGGCGGCGGCCTTTTTTGTCAGCACACCCATGTTCAGGCCAGGAATATTCAAAGCCTCTGGCCTGATGTCTTCGATGTCAGCAATCGAAGGCGTGAAGAATGCTTTGAAAAGCGGGCAGTTTCCAGCTTATGTTGATCCATATGCCCTGAATGGTTATGGTCGGTTCTGTGGACAGCTGCCGAACTTGTTTCTTTATCCGGCGGCGTTTCTACGACTGCTGGGCATCTCTTTGATAACCAGCTATAAATCCCTTTTGTTTGCCGTAAATTTGGGCACAGGGGTGATCGCCTATGTCTCGGCAAAAAGGCTGTTCGGACAGGCTGGAAAAGCCTCTCTGCTGTTTGCAATTCTTTATGTAACTGGATTTTATCGTGTATCCCTTTTATGGAGCCGGTCTGATCTGGGGGAATTGCTGGGAATGATGTTTTTGCCCTTGGTTGTCGCCGGTTTATATGAGCTGTTGGCAGGAGACCGAAAAAAATGGTGGTATCTGGCTTTGGGATATGGCTGTTTGCTCCAATGCCATATCCCAACTCTTGTGATCACGGTTTTGTTTTCCCTATTTGTATGGGTTTGGTATATCGATGTCTTTTTCAAGGAAAAAAGATGGGTGGAGATGTTGAAAACCCTTGGCTGTGCCTTGGTTTTTAATGCATGGTATCTGGTTCCGCTTATTACATATGCCAAGGCAGGCGTTAATGTGATGGGCCAGCATGTGGATTTTGCCGGTGGAGTTTTGTATGTGATGGATCTGTTCCTGCTTGACTCCTATAAAGTCATAGAGGAGGTGCAGGCTGGTTATCTGGGTCTGTCCGTATTGCTCTGTGCATTTTTTGCCTTGGTGGGACTGACAATGGAGAAAAAGATAAATGAACGGCAAAAATACCTTTCCATTTTGCTGGCGGCCGGTGTTGGCTTTGCCCTTTTGGCAACGCAGTTTGTGCCATGGCAGCTGTTTGAGCAGGCTGGATTGATCGAAGATCTGACCAGGCTGATCCGATATCCCAGATGTTTTCTCGGTATCGCGGTGACAGCGCTTTTGGCTGCCGGAACAGGATGGCTGTGGGAATCCTTCTATTTGAAAAAATATGCAATTTTTGCAGGGGGTGGGGTAGCCGTTCTGGCGGCATTGGTGGCCGTATTGAATCTGATAGATTGCCAGGTCGAGAATGTGAATTTAATATCGATGGATGAGCTGCCTGTGGCTGTCGAACAGACAGGATTACTCCAAGGGACAGATCAGGGAGATTTGTCCCCTTGGCCTAGAGTTTCCGACGAGGGAAAGGTGGCGGTGACGGACTACGGCCGAGAGGGAAAGCAGGCAGACCTTTATTTTTCCAGTGAGTCGGGAAACCAGTTTGTGGAGCTCCCAGTCTTCAATTATCCAGGCTATCGGGCCTTTGACCAGAACCGGGCAAGGCTTCCGATTGAAACGGGTACGAATAATCGGGTTCGGGTTTTGATTTCTTCTGCGGGCCAGGATCAGGCGATTCATTTGGAGTTCGCTGGGAAAAGGATATTCTGGGGTGGTTATCTGGCTACTCTGGCGGCAGCGCTGTGGACACTTTGGGGCATTCTGAAAACACGCAGGCCGGTGGTTGGCGGCGGAGTTGCGGAACGAAAATCAGGGAAAGAGCAGGGATGAAGAACAAGCTTTTATATATCATTTTCAGTGTGCTGTTTGTTGGATGTATCGCATCGCACAATATTACAAATCACAAGATTCCTTGCGATGAGGAGCGGTGGGTGGTTTTGTCCGGGAAAACGGTGAATGGCGCTCTGGCAGCCGATGAAGGGAATGAGGGAAGGATTCTAGAGACAAGGTATTATTCTCTGAACCAGGGCGATTATACGGTGACGATAAAATTTTATTCGTCCGCCCCAGGAACAAGGCTGATTGTTGAAGCTGTTGACCGGCCGTATATGACAGTGGATTTACCGGCAAGCGAAGATGTGGAGGTATTGGAGATTCCAGTCAGTCTTGATCGGGACTATGTTGATTTCCGTATATATATTGAAAAGACGCAAGGCTCCTCGCTGGCGATATGGGAAATAGACATAGCCAGCGAGAAACCGGTCAATCAGGATTTTACTTATCTGGCGGTATTGGCGGCGCTGGTGCTGGTGAGCATCTATTATCTGATCTTTATTCGTCGGAGGCCAATTTCGTCCGATACGTTTTTTTCAGTACTGGTGTTGGCTGCTGCTTGTATTTTAATCAGCGGACCCATGTTTCGCGTCGATTTGTACGAGGCGGATGATCTGGGATATCATATATACAAAATAGAAGGAATGAGGGATGCCATAAAGAACGGGCAGTTTCCGGTTTATTTTTATCCATATACATTTAACGGGTATGGATATATCAATGTCCTTTATCCCAGCTTCTTCTTTTATCCGGCTGTTTTTCTGCGGATATTGGGCGTATCCTCGATCACCTGTTACAAGTCCTTTATGTTTGCCGTAAACCTGGGAACTGCCTGGATTGCGTACTGTTCAGCAAAACGACTGCTGGGCCGGAGTAGGTGGGCGCCGCTGTTATTTTCATTACTTTATTTGCTGGCACCCTACAGGATCAATAACCTATGGGTTCGGGCAGCTGTAGGGGAGCTGTTGGCGACTATGTTTTTGCCATTTATTCTTTTGGGATTATATGAGCTATTGGTAGGAGATCGAAAAAAATGGTGGTATCTGGCAATAGGTTACAGCGGGCTGATTCAGAGCCATGTGCTGAGCTGCCTGATGATTTTGATTTTATCGGTTGTGATCGGCATTTTTTACGTGGATATCTTTTTCAAAGAAAAGCGGTGGATTGAACTGCTAAAGATCATTGGCTGTCTGTTGGTATTCAATGCATGGTATCTGATTCCGTTCTTAGTTTATATCCAGCTTGACCTGAATTTGTCAAAGCTGCATATGGAATGGGATTTGCATGTCATGAATTTAGCTGAGGTATTTCAAAGCTACAAGGCGGGAATTCCAGGGACATACGAATGGAGAAGCAACAGTCTGGGGCTGTCGGGGATGATCTGCCTGGCCTTGGGCGTGGCAGGAGTACTGGTGAAAAAAGAAAAAGATCAGAAACAAAAGTTTTTATCAGTTCTGCTGGTGTACGGCGTAGTGTTTACGGTACTGACAACGAACATGGTTCCATGGGAGTTGTTAAGGAGGGTATCAGTTATTGATTGGGTGTCGGAAACGATACAGTTTCCCTGGCGGTTTTTGACGATTTCCAATCTTTGTCTGCTCTCGGCAGGGGTGGGCTGGCTATATGAAAATGGGGTCTTAAAGCCATACCGTCTAGCAATCAGTGCCATTATGGTGCTGGCAGTGGTTTTCGCGATGTGGGATGTTACAAATCTGACAGCCAGCAAGGGAATCGCCATTCCTCCTGACAGGCCGCAGGTCAAAACGCCGCCAGAATATATTTTGAAGGGATCGGATAATTCTGACTATAGAAATATTGTATATCTTTCCGACGAGGAAAAAGTGGAGGTTCAGGATTATACGCTTGAGGCATCCAAGGCTAAGGTGTGGCTGGTTTGCAAGGAGGAAGGGCAGTATATAGAGGCGCCGATGTTCAATTATCCAGGATATAAGGCTTTTGGAAAGGACGGTACTCTGCTGCCTGTTGAAACGGGCAGCAATAACCGGGTTCGGGTGCGGCTGTCTCCTTCGGAGCAGGTGCAGGAAATTACGGTCCGGTTTGTGGGGGAGAATATTTTCCTGGTTGGTTATGGGGTGACATTGGTGGCAGTTATATGGGCCTTGTGTTATATCAATCGGGAAAAGCTGAGGCAGCGGATCAGGAAATGATGTTTTTTTCATAGATTTTTGTTTTCGGAAGAAATATTTATATCAGGCTTTGCAGCGAGAGACGGTTTTGAGCCTATTTTGCCGGGGCGGAATTCGGAGGAACGGATACGCGATGAAACAGAGGATTCTATTTATTTTAATCAGCGTCCTGTTTATATTCGGAATGCTTGGACATCATTTTTCAAATCGGACCTTTGTGTTTGGTCAAGACTACTGGACTGTTGATTTAGGAGAGCGGCAGGAGGATCGGTATGTGTCGGATGACGGACAGGAAGGGAGGATGCTGACTACAACATATTATTCGCTGAATAAAGGGGATTACATGGTAACGATCAATTATTCAGCTAGCGCGCCAGGGAGCAGCCTGGTGGTAGAAGCCTATGAACGGGATTTTGCGACGGCGGAGCTTCCGGTGAGCAGCGAGCTGACCAGGCTGCAGATTCCGATCAGCCTAGAGCGGGATTCCACGGATTTTCGTTTGCATGTGGAAAAAGCGGCGGCAGGAGCCGTAGCGGTGGAGGCGCTGCAGGTGGGAAGGGATCAGCCCTTAGACAATGATTACGCATATTTGGCTGTGATGATGACGCTGGGTGCGGCAGTCCTATATTATTTGCTGTTTTGCAATAAAGGGAAAATTGCACAGGAAACGGTTGTTGCCATAGTGGTACTGACGGCGGCAGCTTTTATGATCAGTGCCCCTTATCTCAGACCGAATGTATTTCGGGGAGATGACCTGTCCTATCATGCGTATAAAATTGAGGGGATCAAGGACGGTTTGCTCCAAGGACAGTTTCCGGTGTATGTTTATCCTTATACACTGAAAGGCTATGGATACCTGCAGGCGCTGTATCCCAGCTTACTGATCTATCCGGCGTCAATTCTGCGGATGTTTGGTGTCACGATAGAAGTTTGTTTTAAGTCCTTGATGTTTGCTATGAATCTGGGTACCGGATGGATGACATATGTGACCGCAAAAAAACTGTTTAGAAAACATAAATTTGCGCCGCTTCTGACAGCCCTGCTTTATATGGCCGGGCTGTATCGGGTAGGCTGCTCCATGTGGATTCGGTCTGCCTTCGGAGAAGTAGCTGCAATGATGTTTTTACCGTTGGTGATTTTGGGACTTTATGAGCTGTTGGCTGGCAACAGAAAAAAATGGTGGTATCTGGCCATCGCCTATAGCGCGTTGCTACAGTGTCATATGTTAAGCTGTATTATGGTCGCGCTGTTTTCTGTTGTAGTCAGTTTGTTTTATGTGGATGGATTTTTCAGAGAAAAGCGCTGGATTGAGCTGCTGAAAGTATTTGGCTGTGTGCTGGCATTTAATGCCTGGTATCTGGTTCCCTTTGTCCTTTATTATACGAAGGCTAATCTTGATCTGGACAGGGTGATGTATGACGGGGGATTGTGGAGGAGGAATATTCTGTATGTGACAGAGCTGTTTCAGATTCATACCGGCGGGGGCCTGCAGACCAACAGTCTAGGTATGGCAGGACTGATCTGTATGGTTTTGGGTATGATCGGCATGCTGACCCAGAAAAATAAGGACAGCCGGCAAATGTATTTGGCGGTACTTACGGCTTGCAGCATTATATTTGCGCTGCTGATCACAAATCTGGTTCCCTGGGAATTGTTAAAACAAAGTGATATCATTGATAGGATGACGGAAATGATTCAGTTTCCATATCGTTTTCTTGTGATTGTTCATGTGTGCCTTGTATTTGCTGGGGTAGGATGGCTGTATGAGAGCAACTTGCTGAAAAAATATGTTCCGCAGATCAGTTGCATGTTGCTTTTGGCATCACTGATGACTATTCAGATTGTGTTAACAGCTTATTCCAGTGAGAGAGGGATGTATGCGCCGGGGACGCCGCTGGTGGCCGCTGTGAGAGAATATTTGATTAAAGGAACAGACCTTGGCGATCTGAACCGTCAGGTGTATGTCTCTGACGAGACAAAGGTCCACATAATCGATTATACACTGGACGGCAATCAGGCGGAGGTCAGACTGCTTTGTCAGCAGGAGGGCCAGTATGTGGAGGCACCGATCTTTAACTATCCCGGTTATGGCGCGTTTAATGAACAGGGACGGCGGCTGCCTGTTGCAGCCGGCAGCAATAACCGGGTCCGTGTCAATTTACCGACTTCGCCGGATGAACAGATGATTACCGTGAGGTTTGTAGGAAAGAAAATATTCTGGGTTGGCTATGGGATTACGCTGGCAGCGGTTTTTTGGGCCGTGGGTTATGTCAACCGAGAGAGGCTGCGGCGCTTTAGAAAGCCTGAGAGGAAACCTTCGGAAAATCCCTGTATCAAGCTTTCGCGCCGCGGCCACCGGAAACGCAAAGTGTAAAATACTGATTCAGCTGGTAATGAACGTATCATAGCCGGCTCGTCGAAGCTGCTGCTCTAGGCTGACCGCGTTGTCCAGGTTGGTGAATGCACCGGCCTGAACCCGGTAGTAGCCGTCGCGGTAGGCTACAAAGGCCTGGAAGCCGTCGCTTTTCAGCCGGTTTGCCAGCCGGTTGGCATAATCGCTGTTTTTATAAGCTCCGACCTGAACCCGGTATAGCTTTTGGGGCTTTGGCGTCTCAATGCCCAGCGTGGCCAGGATGCCGTTGGCGATGGCCTGGGCGATTTGGTCTAATTTTGTGTCGAAAAGCTGGTTGTCGGAATTGTTATTCAAAAATCCTGCCTCGACAATGACTGCCGGCATAGTTGTCCGCTTGAGTACGGTTAGCTCGGGACGCTCGATTACGCCCCGGTTTCTGTAGCCTGTGGTCTCCAGCTCGTTGTTGATGTTTCGGGCTAACTGCGCCGCGACACCGCGGTCAGCGTAAACCAGCGTTTCGATTCCTGTGCCGGTGTTTGGCTTTTGTGCGGCATTTCGATGGATGGAGATAAACAGGTCAGCGCCCGCATTATTGCCTATCATGGCTTTTTCGTAGGGAGAGTGATAAATGTCAGTGGTTCTCGTATAGGAGACATCGATTCCATGATCGGACAGAATTTTTCCGATGTCCAGCGCCAGCCGCAATGTGTCGTTTTTTTCCAAACGTCCGTTGTATGCGGCTCCTGAGTCGCTGCCTCCATGTCCTGCATCAATTACGATTTTTACCATAGGTTTTTTGCTCCGTGAAAGTACATTTGTATCAGGGTATGCAGTGCGGAAAGGTTTTGTGTCTGGTTTGTAAGAGTGGATATGGTTGTAAACGGGTTTTCAGATAATATTGTGAGAAATATTTTTGGGTATGAATGGTGCGGTACACCAGACAACACATTGGAAAGGAATGCATATGATACTCACAGGTATATTTACTCCCGCGGGCAGTGAGCTAAATGACCACTGACCTGGCTGTCAGGTCTATCGATTATAAACAGATCATGATTAGGAGAAAAGCAGATGGAATATGTAAAAGCAGCAGATATGCACTGTGATACGATTTCGATGATTCAGTATAGAAGAGGCAGAGGTGAGCGGATAGGATTGCGTGAAAATGATATGTATATAGACCTGGGAAAGCTTAAGAGGGGCGGGTATGTGCTGCAGACCTTTGCCATTTTTACGGATTTGGAGGAAAAGGACCCATTAGAGACAGCTTTGGAGCAGGCAGATATTTTTTATCGGGAGATGGAAGCCAGTCAGGATCTGATTCGGCCGGTGACTAGGATGGCCCAGGTGGATCGGAATATGGACGATGGGAAGCTGTCGGCTCTTCTGTCCCTGGAAGGCGGTGACGCCTGCCGGGGAAACCTCAGCGTTCTGAGGGATTTCTACCGGCTGGGTGTCCGCATGGTGACTCTGACCTGGAACAATGAAAATGAGCTGGCTTATCCCCAGACGCCCCGGTGCAGGAAGAAGCGTTCCGGAATCGGAAAGGCCCATTCCGTTATCCGGGATGCTTTGCAGAGAGGCTTTTCTGCTGATTCGGGAGGCAGAAGCGCAGGTTCGGGAGATTCGTCCGTTAGTTTGGGAAGCTTGTCCGCAGATCCGGAAAGCGCAGCGGCAGGACAGCGGAAAAAAGGGCTTAAGGAGGCAGGATTTGCCTTTCTGGAGGAGATGGAGCGGTTGGGCATGATCATCGACGTATCTCACCTGTCGGATGACGGGTTCTATGACGTGCTGGAGCATACCAGCCGTCCTTTCGTCGCCAGCCATTCCAATGCCAGGGCACTGGCCGCTCACCCCCGGAATCTGACTGATTCCATGTTAAAAAGTCTGGCGGACAGAGGCGGCGTGGCAGGGGTGAATTTTTATAACCGGTTTTTGTCGGTTCCTTGTGGAAGGAGGAGCGGTTTGCCGGCAGCGGGAGATTTTGCCGGTCAGGATACTTATCCGGAGACGACCACGAATGAGGCGATTATCTGCCAGATCAGACATATGACTGACATAGCCGGCATGGACAGCGTGGGACTGGGAACGGATTTTGACGGTTTTGAATGCCCGATGGAAATGGAAAATTGCTCTATGCTGCAAAAATTGGCGGAGGATATGGAGCGGGCAGGGTTTACAAACGGGGAAATAGAAGGTATATTTTATAAGAATGTGGTACGGGTGTACCGGGAGATTCTGGACGGCGGTACAGCAGACTGACTGCTTTCTGATAAAAAATATGTTGCGAAAGCATACCGGAGTAATGATATGCCGGCGTGCTTTCGCAGGCGGAGTGAGAGAAACATGTATACATTTAACAGCAGAGTCCGGTACAGTGAGATCGGAAATGATGAAAACTTGAGTATGTTTGGCGTGATCAATTATTTTCAGGACTGCAGCACGTTTCAGTCGGAGTCGCTGGGCCTGGGGATCGATGCGTTATGTGAGCGGCACAGGGCATGGCTTTTGAATTCCTGGCAGATCGATGTGCTGCGGTATCCGGCGTTGGGCGAGGAGATTGAGATTGGCACATTCCCCTATGATTTTAAGGGATTTTTTGGCCTGAGAAATTTCTTTATCAAAAGCTGCCAGGGAGAGACACTTATCAAAGCCAATTCCGTATGGGTGTATGTAAATACGGACACGGGCCATCCCGCCAGGGTGCTGCCGGAGGAGGCGGTCGTCTATGGGATGGAGCCAAAGCTTGATATGGAATACAGAGACAGGCGGATGAAGCTGCCGGAGAAGCTTTCGGAATTTGCTGCCATGGAGACGTTCCCGGTGAAGCGATACCATATCGATACGAATCACCATGTCAATAACAGCTACTATCCCCTGATGGCCTGGGAATACCTGCCGGAGGGGTTCCGGTGCGGCAGGCTGCAGATAGAGTATAAGACGGCGGCAGTGCTCGGGGACCACATCCATCCCTATGTGCTGGAACGGAATGGCGCGTACTGGGTGGTTTTAGCGGACAAAGAACAGAATCCCTATGCGGTGATCAGAGCGGAAGAAAAATAATGAGAGGGCTGTAGAGGTACTCGATATAACAACGGAAGAAAAGTAACGACAGGACCGTAGCGGTACTCAATCAGGAGAAAAGATATGTTGGAATTAGGGAAAAAACAATGTCTGGTCTGGAAACGGACGACGGAGCACGGCGCTTATCTGGGGCCGGAGGGCGGAAAGGAAGAAGTGCTGCTGCCGAAAAAATATTTAAAACCGGAGCTGCAAATCGGGGATGAGATCGAAGTCTTTCTCTATAAGGATTCGGAGGACAGGCTGATTGCCACTACAAGGGAGCCGAAGGTGGAGCTGGGGCGGCTGGCGCTGCTTCCGGTGGTCCAGGTGACGAATATTGGTGCGTTTCTGGACTGGGGGCTGGAAAAAGATCTGTTCCTGCCCTTTAAAGAGCAGTCTCATAAACTGAAACCGGGCGATCAATGTCTGGCTGCCCTTTATATTGATAAAAGCGACAGGCTGTGCGCCACCACAAAGGTGTATTCCCATCTGGAATGTCCCAGGGACGGCTTGTTCCGGGAGGGACAGCATGTGAAGGGGACAATCTATGAGGTGAAGCCGGAGCTGGGGGCTCTGGTGGCCGTGGAAAACAGGTACTTTGGCCTGGTTCCCCGTCAGGATTTTTTTCAGGATAAAAAGCCCGGCGATGTGGTCAGCGCCCGGATTGTGAAAATCCGGGAGGACGGCAAGCTGGACCTGTCTCTGCGGGAGAAAGCCTATCTGCAGATGGATGCGGACGCCGCCCTTGTGATGGAGCGGATTGAGGAGCGGGGCGGCAGGCTGCCCTTTACCGACAAGGCGGCGCCGCTGGTGATACAGAGAGAGTTTGGCCTGAGTAAAAATGCCTTTAAGCGGGCAGTGGGACGGCTGCTGAAAATGGGGAAAATTCGGCTGACGGAAAACAGCATCGAGAAAGCCGAAAAGGAAGGATGAGAGGAAGCGTTCGAATCTGCCCGGACGTTGGGGCAGATTCGGGCAGTGTCAAGTGATCTATGAAAAAGCAGCGACATGCAAAAGAGCCATTGCTTTGTGACAATGGCTCTTTTTATGGTGAAAGTATGCAGTATATCCGCATTCTCAGGGGAGGCAATTTTATGTTTTTCTTCACAGCCCTGCGGTCTGTGAAAGGGGGGTGCCCGGCGGCTGCCTTGGGTGACAGCCACCGGGTATGAGTATGAAAAAGCTTATATCACTTTCATGATACGCATATAGTATAGCGTATAATTATGATAATATTATGTTGGAATCCTGAAAAAAATATTAAAATTTGAAAAAACATTTGAAAAACCGCCAGCATTGTATATAATATAAATACTGACATGGAGAAAGATGGTTTTGAAAACACCATATTGATCTGATAAAACATAGAAAATATTCAGGAGGAAGAAAGAAAATGATGTTGTCAACTGACATTGGAATCGATCTGGGAACCGCAAGCATACTTGTATATATAAAAGGCCGGGGCGTGGTATTAAAGGAGCCCTCGGTAGTAGCCTTTGACCGTGACACAAATCAGATTAAAGCCATCGGCGAGGAGGCCAGGCTGATGATCGGCAGAACGCCGGGGAATATCGTGGCGGTCCGTCCGCTGCGTCAGGGCGTAATCTCCGATTATACCGTGACGGAAAAGATGCTGAAATATTTCATTAAGAAGGCTGTGGGCAAAAAGACGCTCAGGAAACCGAGAATCAGCGTCTGCATTCCCAGCGGCGCCACCGAGGTGGAGAAGAAAGCGGTGGAGGACGCGACCTATCAGGCGGGAGCCAGAGAGGTGACGATTATCGAGGAGCCTGTGGCGGCGGCCATCGGCGCCGGAATCGATATTTCCAAAGCCTGCGGCAATATGATCGTGGACATCGGCGGCGGCACCTCCGATATCGCCGTGATTTCTCTGGGCGGCACCGTGGTCAGCACCTCCGTCAAGGTGGCCGGCGACGATTTCGACGAGGCGATTGTCCGGTATATGCGTAAGAAGCATAACCTGCTGATCGGCGAGCGCACGGCAGAAGATATCAAGATTAATATTGGCTGTGCCGACAAGCGGCCGGAGATGGTTACGATGGACGTGAGAGGCCGGAACCTGGTGACAGGTCTGCCGAAGACGATTACCATCACCTCCGACGAGACGCTGGAAGCGCTGCGGGAGCCTGCCATGTCTATCGTGGACGCGGTTCACAGCGTACTGGAGAAGACCCCGCCGGAACTGGCGGCGGATATCTATGACCGGGGGATCGTGATGACCGGAGGCGGTTCTCTGTTAAGCGGTCTGGATACGCTGATCGAGGAAAAGACCGGCATCAATACGATGATCGCCGAGGAGCCCATGACCGCAGTGGCCATCGGAACCGGCAAGTTTATTGAGTTTACGAATGGAGAGCGGGACGAGAAATAATCATCCCGGAGATTTTTCACGTTATCTGATTTACATTTCCTTTTTGAGATTGGAACGTTTTGAGACCGTATACTTCCGGAATTTTGCGAAAACAGGCGCAGGGGGATTCCGGAAGCGTATGGTCTGATCAGGGTGGCTGCCTTTTTGTATTTTCAGGCGGCTGCCGATTTCACTTCCGGAGGCATATGGATATATGGCAGTCATATCAGGATATGTTGAGCATATCATTTTCCGCAATCAGGACAATGGTTATACCGTTATGGAGCTGGCGGTCGAGAAGGACACGATGACGCTGGTGGGAACCTTTTCTTATATCAGCGAAGGAGAATACATAGAGGCGGAGGGGGAGCTGACCGAGCATCCCGTCTACGGCGAGCAGCTTCGCGTCGCCAGGTATGAGCTGAAAACGCCGGAGGATGTGGATTCCATAAAGCGTTATCTGGGCTCCGGCGCGATCAAGGGCGTGGGGCCTTCTCTTGCCGCCCGGATTGTGAAAAAGTTTAAGGCGGATACGTTCCGTATTATGGAGGAGGAGCCGGAGCGGCTGGCGGAAGTGAAAGGCATCAGCGAGTCCAAGGCCATTCAGATCGGAGAGCAGGCGGCTGAAAAGCGGGATCAGCGTCAGGCCATGCTGTTCTTGCAGCAGTACGGCATTACGGTGAATCTGGCGGTAAAGATTTATAAGCGTTACGGAGACGAGATTTATTCCGTGATCAAAACCAACCCTTACCGGATGGCGGACGATATTTCCGGCGTAGGCTTTAAAATCGCGGATGAGATCGCCGCCAGGGCAGGGCTGCATACGGACTCTGATTTTCGGATTAAGAGCGGCCTGATGTATGTGCTGCAGCAGGCACTGGGGAACGGTCATGTCTATCTTCCCGCAGAGGAACTGAAGGCGCAGACCAGTCAGCTTTTACAGGTGGAGCTGGATTCCGTGGAGCGCCATATCATGGATCTGACCATTGATAAAAAGCTGGTGGTAAAGGCGGTGCCGGAGGGCCAGGGCATCTATATTTCCAAATATTATTATATGGAATTAAATACGGCCAAAATGCTCCATGATCTGAATGTCCGGTATCCGGTGCCGGAGGAGGGTCTGTTAAAAAAGCTGGATCGAATCGAGAGCCAGACCGGTATGGAGCTGGAGGAGCAGCAGCGCCAGGCATTTATGAAGGCGGCCCGAA